>Ga0233414_10000730_pt1 | contig 13203 bp, 6 predicted proteins | sample Na_anoxic_10_MG_FD_189020 | JGI IMG/M metagenome (GOLD analysis project Ga0233414, IMG submission 189020) | Seawater microbial communities from Saanich Inlet, British Columbia, Canada - Na_anoxic_10_MG | ecosystem: Environmental > Aquatic > Marine > Inlet | place: Canada: British Columbia...
CAGGTTATCGCGGTCTTTATCGTCCCTGAATATTTTTCTGCGCTCTATTCCTCGGATGATAATGTGGTGCAGAACGCCGGGTGCCTGCCCGCCATCGTCCCGCCCTGCGGGACTCAGGCCCTGCCCGCCGGACGGCAGGCGGCGAGGCGGGCGGGAGTCTAAACGAGCTAATCTTGGCATGAACAAATGATTACCAAATTACTATTAGCTATATCAAGTTAATTATTTATTTATGCCCGTCCCCCTATTCATTTCACTTATTTGATCAATGTCCCAATAGGCAAGGGCACAAGCCCAAAGCCTATATGATGTATGGAAGAGCCATTGATAATTTCAAAAGCTATTTTTTTAGTTCTGCCCAGAGACCTGTTCTATCATAAATTATATGGAAATTAGATATGCCTGTTTCATGTATGATCTCTTCTAATTTATTCGGTAAACTGTATGCCGCTGCATCATCTTTCAGAGAACGGTCTCTTAGAGATTTCATCCTTTTTAATTCCTCCTCGGTGACATATCGTCCAAATCCGCCACCTACAAAACCAATCCCACCTTTCTTCAGTACTCTATAGATCTCTTGAAAGACGAGCCCCTTATCTTCCCAACAATGATATGAACCTCTACTAATGATCAAATCGGCAAATTCGTTTTCGAAAGGCAGGTTATGGGCATCGCCTAATACAGGGGTTATCCTGTCTGTTAATCCTTCGTTTTCGATATTTATGCGTGCTACTTCGTGTATGGCCTTTACTTTTTCCAGTGCATATATATTCATATTAGAACGTCTGCACAACTCGATTGCAAAGATAGCCGTGCCAGAACCAATATCTATACATACACCCTCAAAAACGCCATAATCCTCAATTACTTGTTTGGCCGTAGAGACAATTGCTGGCATAAAGTTCTCTTTAACCATTTTGTCAAAACGCTGAGCTTCTAAAATGGCCATATCCGTGTAATCAGCAGGGACGCGTTCATCAGGCATATTTTCATCCTCCATTTAACATTCAAATTTCATTGTGATATATCTTTCTGATTTTCATTCACGGGCTGTATGCGATCTATTGAAGAAATGCTTCTCTATCGCTAACCCCAACAATTGAGTGATCGGAATTATTTCCAAAATCTATAAAGAAGCTTGATTTCAATTTTTTACCGTGCTTGGCAAGAAATAAAACCCATATCAAATTAGAACCTGGGGTTTAACCCAGGTCTTTTTCTCAGTGATGTTATTTAAATGGGCGAAGAGCAGGTTTGATCCCTTTTTGTTGTGCCTCTATATGTTTTAGGAATATCTTTATTTATGTGCAAATCCCCATGAAAAGGACAACCCGAACTCTTCTGCTCCACCTATTCGAACTGCAGAAAGAAACGCAGAGGCTAACCATTTACGCATGCCGGCCTTGATAACAAGATCACTGTAAAATGTTTCGTCTACCCGTTTTCTTTCGATATCATTTCCCGGCTCACCGTATCCATAGCACAGGTCATGGGGTAAACAGCATTCATAAGTGATATCCTTCCAATCACATCCGGTGAACAACCCCATTACTTCATCCGGCAACCCTGAACATCCATCAAATGGCCAATCCTTGTAGTGGTCAGGATTCGAGTTAATTCGATCAACCAGATAATCCAAACCGAAATGTGCACATAGCTCTAATGCTTTTTGTGTGGTAATGGTATCGCCGATTTCAGGTAACTTCATGTTCCCCCGTTTTGCATTATCTATTATGCTATGCGAAGTTACTCATTTACCAATGGATGTCCCCTACTTCACAGGTTTGATCCCTTTCTGGAGCACCTGACCCCTTGGATGAATAGTTAATTACTTATGCCTGACCCCATTTACTGACCCCATTTACATTTACATTTATTTACTGGCTAACAATTGTCCAAAAAAGATTGATCCCGTGAAATGCGCAGCCTATTTAACTGGGACTTAACCCCTTTTTGTCTCATTGGTCAGGCCCAAGCCTCACAGCACAGGTTCACAGATCAGCATTCATCCTTAGTTGGGGCATGTCCCGTTGGCTTACGTGGCTGCCAGATTTCTTCGGGTGTTGGATCGCGTACATCTTTAGGGTAGGTGAAGGGTGCAAGTTCGCTCTTCTCGAAAGATAAGCCATAAGCCACATTAAGCCTTCTGATCCATTTGGTTTCATGGCGTTTCAGCTTTAAATCACTGGGAACTGGCATTCCAATAACATCCGGATGAAGGGCTTCTCGAAAGAGGTGCCCAGAAAAGGGATCCATAACCGCTGTTTTATATGGGTACTCACAATGTCCACCGCCCCCAAAAATGACTCTAATATCACTTAGTTGCGCTTTGACGATTAGCTTCCCTTTGGCTAAAGCAAGTGTGCCTTCGGTCCCACGATTCAATTTATTGGAAATCCAGTCTTGCGCTTCTTTAAGTTCGGGATAGTCTTCATTTGTTTCCTTCCTTTCACGCCAATTCTCAAGAGATAGACAATCTGTTTTCCCGCACTTCTCCGCAGCACGGCGCTCTATGTGACTTGATCCAAATGGTAAGACGCGACCTGTGAGATAGGTTAGGTGGTCCTTATAGTCCTTGCGCGTGAAAATGAAGACGCTCTGATCCACCGTTTCTCCTCCTGTGTCGGAAAACAGGTAAATACCTGGGCTTGAAACTCGGGAACGGACAAAACCTTGGACATTTGCGCTGACCTCAGGGTAGATAAAGCAGGCGTCAGCCAAAGCATGGTTTTTATTCGCCAGACTTTGTTTTCTTATGGATATCAATTCTTTTAAATGTATAGGCGGGTGCCCTGAGAGTTGATCGGATAACTGCCAGGATTCGCTAAGCATTCGTTGATAAATACTGTTTATTGCGGGCTGTTGAGCATCTTCAACAGGGACTGCCAAGTTAATGGCCATATAATCATCAGGGAGATCCCCAAATCCCGGAAAACGTCCTCTCACCTTTTTTCGTATTTCTCCTATGACACCAGCCAAAAAGTATATGGCACACGTCTGAATAAAGGCCGGGAATTGATTGCTGGTTTTTAAACGGGCAGCATTTCGGTATGGTTCAAGTAAAGGATTGTCCAAGTGCCCATTGGCCGCCAGCACCAGCGCGGATTTCAAATGATATAGGCCGTTCTCAGGATACTGAGTTCTTGTATCCTCGACGTGGAAAATTCTATTATTTTTTATAATCAAAGCGCTTGGGATCAGGAATGGGAGCTCTTGATCTTGAGACATAGGGTGAATATGCACCCATGCTTTGTTGGTCATCATGTCACGACAAACAACCTTGGAATAGGAGGTCCCAAAATCCAGTCCGATTTGGATGAAATATGGATCTTGTCTTTCATGAACAGACGAAGTTGAATATGAAAGATGATTTGTTGTTTTCGGTTTCTTAGAGGATGGATTCGGTTCTTTATCAGGTTTGTTTCGTGTCTTTCCAAATAGTTCTTCTTTGAGACTCTGGAAATCTTTCGAGAACTGACCCATAAAGGTTCACTCCCATCTTGATTTAGTTATTTGTAACTCGGAATATTCCTGCTGCCACTTGTGCCTGTTCCATATCGATTTTAGCCTTCACTTCCAATTCAAGGAGTCGTTGTTCTTTGTTTCTGACACCTGCTTGGAGTCGTCCCTCCGCTGGACGAATCATTCGGAGGTTACGCCTTGACTCTCGCAACGTACGAATCCGCTGTTTATCCTGTTCAATGCGACGGTCAAACATACTACTGACCCGCTGGACCTTGATCTGATAGGCTGTTTCGTTTTCTGCTTCGAAATCGGTCACGGCTATAGCAAAACGCTTAGCCAGATCGTTTTCCAAGACACTGTGAGTACGGAGTAGGGCCTCTTTGTTGCAATCTACGTAATCCCAGTCCTTTCCTTGACGCAAAAGGTGCTGAAAGATCACCTCGGATTTATCTTCTGGGTAAATTGAGCCGTCTTTTAAATCCCCTATCCCATAAGCAAGCATCTCACGGTTTGAAAGTCCTTGAAGTTTCCATCGCTCAATGCGGTAACAATAATCCCCTGGGGGCAGCGATGGATGTTCAATAAGAAGTGCTGACACATCAAAAAAACTGTGAGATCTCTCCTTGTTGATTTTTGTTATCCAGCGGATCAAAGGAGAAAGATGGTTGATGAAATGGACAGATCTTTGTTCGTTCAAAGGGAGTTGCTGGCGAACCTTACGCCTGAAAGTTATATTAAATTCTTTTTGTCGAAGGGGACGTGCACTAAGTGATTTGTCTGCCCGGATAAAGTCAGATAGTGAGAGCTGGGACGCACTATTCAAACGTATCCTGAGGCACCCGTCAACAGGTGTATTGTGATTAAGCTCGCAGCCCTGGAATTCCCGCTCGAAGAAGTCTGTCAAGTAGTCCTCCAGTTCGTCTGGTTGGAGATAGCGCCCTTTTTCCCGATCTTCCTCTATTTTATGCTGCACATAGTCTGAAAATGCAATGAGAGCATCTCCTGATTCTTCCAATGACTTTATCTGAAGCAGCCGTCCCTCGATTACTCGCTCGGATAGTTCCATTAGCTTAAGTTCTTCCTCGGGTGACAGTTCTTTGCTCAGCAGTTCAACGGTTAGGCGCTGAACCTCATGCCCAATTATCGCCTCAAGATCGCCCAGGCTATTGGCGAAACGTTCGAGTTTAGAGTGCAGTCGGTCATAAAGCCTTTCTTCAATGGTACCACGAACCTTGAAGTTGACTATAGAGAGCCGCTTTGCCTGTTGGCCCACGCGATCAATACGTCCAATGCGCTGTTCCACACGCATTGGATTCCATGGGAGGTCATAGTTTGCCATCACTCGGCAAAACTGCAAATCAATCCCCTCACTGCCCACCTCTGATGATAGAAGTACACGAGGCCCTCTTGGATCTTTGAATCGTTCGATCTCTTCCCAACGACGTTCATTCGGAATACCTCCGTGGATCACAGTCACACTAATCCCGTCTTCCATTAGCCGGTGTTGCAAGTATGCGAGCGTTGGACGATAATATGCAAATATGAGGACTTTTTCATTGGGAACGAGTTCCATAAGCATCTTTCTAAGCTGTTGATACTTACTATCGTTCTGTTCGAAGTCATAGGACAAAAGCCTTTCAATCTCCGGACCATTCATTTCCTCATCAGGACCATCGTCATTCAGACCGTCATATGTTTCCTCACCCATGGCTTCGGAAAGGAGATCTTCTGGATCCCCGAATCGACCATCGCGTATTTCCTTGGCAAGGGCAGGCAGGCAGCTTGCAGCCCTGAGTTGTAATCCAAGGATCTGAAAGACATGGAATGGCCGGTTGTCTTTGCGGCACCTGGCTCGGACAAGCTGGAGAATTGTCTGATAAAGCTGCATCTCTTCTTTAGAGTAATCTACAGGTACAACAACCGGGTCTCGGAGAGGCCTATTCTCCTTTACCTGCACCCGGCGTGTACGATTTACATAACTGCCCAATAGGTTTAGTTTCTCTGCGAGATCCTGGCATTTGGCAAGCTGCGCCTTGTCCTCAGGATTCAAATTTTCTAATTTATCAAGAAATTGTTTAAATAAAGGGGACTTTTTGATGAAGGGACTGGCGCTCATACCCTCCACCGCTGATTTCAGTAGTGGTCTGTCCAATGGGCTTTGGGACAATGCATTCCCAGCCTGAACGGTAGGTCGATTAGCTTCTAATAATTCCTCAAACATACCCTGCGTTTCGAAAAAACTTTCATCGGTCAGGCGCAATAAGCTATGTAAATCGGTATTGCTATTGTTTATAGGCGTTGCCGATACACAAAGTACCGCGCCTGCAGTTTCAGCAAGGCTTTCCCCAAGGTGGAATGTCGTAGTCGCGGGGTTTCGCATATAGTGTGCTTCGTCGAATATTACGAGATCCAAGGGATCAAAACCCAATGCCCAATGACGCAATTCCCGCAAAAGGTTAGTTTTTGGAGAGCTTTCTGTTTGTTCGTCAGGTGGCTCCTTAAGAAGACTAATTTCCGTTTTTGGGGGGCGGAGGCCGGTATAAGTCGCAATTAATGCAAAGGAATGCCCGGGTCCTTCGGTCTTGAGGTAGTTGATTTCCTGTTGCAGCTCGATAAAGTCAACAACACGGGCATCAAGAAGAAACTTAGTTCGAAGTTCTTCCCGCCATTTATTTGCTATAATCCTTGGACAAACTACAAGTAGGCGGTTTGCTTGTCGCCTTGCCTGTAATTCGATCCAAATGAGTGCGGATTCAATAGTTTTACCTAGACCCACCTCATCAGCTATGATGAGGCGTTCGGTGGGTGAGTTGATGAACTTAAGAACCGGTTTAAACTGGTATGGGTAGAAATCGATCTGAGCAGCTTCCATTGAATATATTACTTCGTAGAGAACACCCTTGAGTTTCTCATAAGTAATAAGCCTCTGAAGATCTCGCAACTTACCGAAATGTCCTGCCCTCAAGCGATCTTCTATTGTTTCAGTAAAAGTCTTCTGCATCGCTTCGAGGCAAGCAAGAGGCCGATAAATAGAACTTCCTCCTGGTAAAGATAACTGCACCATTAGGTGCGGACCTGCTTTGCGCCAATTACCGGTATATTTCCCTGGCTGGCCGGGATTATTTTTATCAATTATCCAGTCACCAGGGGAGAAGGGGACCTTATTGTTTGTTGAATTATCACCCATAGCAATAGATTGATCGATATAGGATTTATCTTGCTACAACCTCTAGACAGGACTATTTCTATTCAATTGTTTTCATAACAATCAGCCCCTCAAACACAATTGATTCAGTTAATGATTAAACATAACCAACTTTATAATGCATCAAAATCACCACTCGTAAAGTGAGTTTGCGGTTTTTCCGGAGAAGTCCTGCCGTCCTGAATCGTCAGATGGTGATTTGTTTCCGCTGTCCGCAGGATCTTCATATCGGCAATTTCTCTTCCGGCTTCAGTGCTGATATAAACCCACTGGGTTGCCCGTGCAATGCCTACAAATATCATGCGTCTCCGCAAGTGATCTTCGTTAATCCATTGAAAAGAATCGTTAATTAAGCGTGGCAGCAAAACGCTGTCAAAGGTAAGTCCTTTGGCGCTATGGTAAGTCGCAATTTTTGGCGTCATATTACCAAATTCAAAATCAGATGGAACACCTGGTTTATTAGGGGGAACGGCCTTTTCGATTTCTATTCCGTTTTCTTTCAACCTACTTGAATAGCCAAATAACTGTTTGTTCGTTGGAACGATTATACCAACCCTTTCATTCATCAGTTGCCGCTGACGGATGATTTCCGCCAGTCGGACCATTTCATCATTAAAATTCTTCGCGATAAAACAAAGAGGACGTTCTCTCGTTTGTTGATGAGTGTTGATTTGAGCAAGATACTGGCTGCGCAAGTCTTCATCGGCAATAAAATATGAAGCTAATTGTGCTACATAGGGAGAGTTCCTGTATGCCCCCAAAAGAGTCGCATTTCTCTTTTTTATTCCCAGGGTTTTCAGAATATGATTCTCAGAGGCTCCATCAGCAAAGATTTGCTGCATTCTGTCCGTAAAGACGGTCACATGGCGTGCTATCAGGGAAAGAATTTCAAAGGATTCGGGACTAAGATCTTGGCCTTCGTCCACTAACGCAAAATCCATACTTTTCTGCAAATCTGGCCGTTTTTGAATCATTTTTAAAATTGAAAAGCGAATCTTTTCAAAATCAATTCTATTTCGCCTATTACTACCACGAATCCACGGCGGCGTTTTTGATATTTGATTCTTGTATAGGAGATAGCACCAGTGATCAAAGGTGCTGACAGTTTGCTCAGGAAGTCCTAAAAAATTGGTGCCAGATTTGATATATTCTTTAATGACATTTGTGAAAACAAAGACCCGAAACCTATCCGGACGCAAACGATATTTCTTAGCCAAATAATCAGCACGATGAATCAGTATCTGCGTCTTCCCCGAACCTGCTGCTCCGAAGATGACACGATTTTGATCCGGGTTCATCTCGACCACCCTGAGTTGCTCCGGTGTCAAATCGCTCAATGGTAATAGCCATGTATTCATTTGTTCCCCTTTGGGGCCAAGCCCCCTTTAATCTCTGGACGGACGCCACCCAGGGTCGCTTCGATAGGCCGTTCCTTACCACGTCTTTTATACTCCTTATCAGCCGAGTTGATGTATTTCTCATCTCCAAGATGTTTTGCGGCTGTACTGTACCAACCCAGCTCCCAATCCGATAATGTAGAAGGTTTATCAAATGCGTTTAATGCTTCTTGATAGGAGGATTTCATATCTTTTGAATGGTCCAGTTTTTCTAAACACATTGCCTTCAGTGTCAGGTAAGGGCCGGTCTCTCCTTCTTTTTTGATGGCTTTCTCGATGGTTTCGAGGGCTTCTTTATGCTTTCGTCGATTGCGATAGCTTAGGGCCAAATTAAAGAGAGGGCCTCCCCACTTTGCTGCATGTTTATCTGCTTCATGGTAAAATTTTTCTTCCCGATCGTGGTCGCCCAATTCTCCACAATAAATCCCCTGAAGATTCAAGATTTCCACATCCGGTTTCTTGAGTTTATTCATGGCCATACGTAAGAATTCCAATGCCTTTTCTTTCTGGTTGAGCTCCGCATACCATTCGGCCAGTTGCAAAAAATCGTCTCTGTCCTCTCCGCTTCCGCCTTCCTTTTTCCTCAGTTCTTCTTCCTTTTCCTCAATTAATAATCTCACACTTCCAGGATTCACAATGTTCACGAAAGGATTTTCTACGGTATTTTCAAACATGGTCTCAGGATGATCTTTTAAAAAGGCTCGGCATTGAAATTGCTTTCCTGCTGTCACGCGATATTCCATAATTATTTCCGAACCTGCGGTGGCATGCTCGGGAAGCCCCCATGTTTCGAAAAAGATCGCCTGATGATCTTTTAGCCCAATGACCTCAAAACATACCCTGTCGATAAAAAGGGCCTCTTCATGCGGTACGATCAAATCCAGTTTAGCGTACGAACCATCCGCCGGGTAGGGAAGTGGAGATTGTGCCGGAACGAGCGGATACGGATCTCCTGTTTTTGTAACCAGAGCAATCGCATCATACAGGACCGGTCTAATCAAGTTTCGGCTGGTTATCTCCTTGAATAATCGATTCCAGGCTGCTCCTCTCGCAACGGCAGTTTGTATCGCATCAGCGTCCTGAAAGAAACCGACAGAACTTTTATCAAAATATTCGTCAATAGCTTCACGAACCTGTGGAATTAGAGAGCTTCCACCAACCATAAGACAGAAGTCAATTTCTTCTGGCTTTTTATCCGCCCTGTCCAGTGCGTCCTGCAAAGGTGCAAATACAGACTGCGTCAGTCGATATTCTGTCTCCCTGGCGTAAAGCAGATCTCTATCCAGAAAGGGTTCTAATATTTTTTCGAACTGTTCTGCGGTCATTGTCGGCTTTGGTAACCGAAAATCACGCTTGCCGAGTTGACATGTAATTTGTGGTTGTTTTGCTTTGAGCTCTGCTTTATCAGCTGAATTATATTTCCCAAACTTCTTGAGTCGATCTATTTCTTTACAGAGCGCTATCTTCAAGGATTCTGCTGTGCCAAGTAGCTGCGGTTCAATGCCCCTCTTTTTTTCCGCCCAGCTCAGAGTAAAAGCTTCTAGGCCATTTTCTTTTTGTAAATCAGGAATCAAATGTTCATGAACGATGGCCACATCAATGTCCCCACCGCCCAACCGATGGTAGCGGGATACGGCAATCTGGCTCATCAGTACGCTTTTTGATTTTTTATCGCCGGTAATCTCAAGGACGGATACATCGCACGTACCGCCGCCAAAATCGAAGACTACGCATGTTGCTGTCTTGCCAGGTTGTACAACTTTATCGCTACCCGTGGCCATGATATAGTCGATCAAGGCCGCTGTCGGCTCATCAAGAAGATCATCATCCTGGATTTTAAGTCCAGCATATTCGCAGGCCAAAAGGGTGTCCCGTCGCTGATTGAGCTGAAAAGATGCCGGTACGGAAACAGAAAGGTCGGTAAGTTTTCTCTCCAGATCCCTTTCGGCAGAATCTTTTAGAAACCGCAAAATATGCCCAGCAATCTTTGATGAATGGTTGAAAGGCTCCGGGGCACGGTAATAGGTTTTCCGAAGACCCATGTCATTTTTCGTTTCGTAGAATAGATTTTTCTCAAATAGAAGACCGGCCTCTTGAGGTCGTGTTCGCAGTCTTTTGGCACCTTCTCCGACCCACACTTGATCATCAGGTAATATGGCGACGACCGAAGGGATTAAGGGGCTTGTATATTGTCCCTGCTGGGTGGCCTGGTCTATTTCAAGTATTCGGCATGAAGGTTTCCCTCCCGGTTGCCATACAATTTCTGCAACAGTGGAGTTTGTCGTACCTAAATCAATGCCGTAACAACGACATTCGGTCTTTTTACTTTTCTTTTCGGGAGTGGTAAAAAAGAGATCGAGATCATTCATATTCCACCTTCCACGATTTTGATTTCTTCTTCAGTGAGGCCGTATAGTTCATACACTAGTTGGTCAATCTTACGCTCCAGCGCCGAAGTGTCAGCTATCGGATCCGCATGCCTCTCGGCGAGGATACGATCTACGAGTTCCGAAATGTGATTACCTTTTTTTCTCTCTCTCGAATCTGAAGAATCGAAAATTCTAATCGGTAATGTAAGTATTGCATTTTTCGCAACGCTTAGGTTGGTAAAAGTCTTGCTGTAGTAAAAGCCGATTAGACGTGAGTTGAGAATGCCTAAGACATATTTCAATTCGGGTCCCGTTGGACTGGTAAGTAAAAGGAGTGCATCTTTTACATAGTATTTCTCTTCATCAAGGGTGGCGATAATGCTCTTGCCTATGTCCTGGACCAAAATTTTGGGTGATTCAAACCTTTTAGAGTCACCTGGGCGGGCGGTTTGTCGATGTTGTCTCATTTTGTCTGGAACATACCAAACATATTCTCCGTTCCAGAGAGTAACATACTTCGAAAAGTGACTACGCCTCAACAGTTTCTTATGTTTCGGAGTGAGTTGCTCTGTATCAATGAATTTCGAATCATCGCCAGTTTTTATACCGTAGAAGAATCTTACACATTCTTCCAAAGGTTTTGTGTCTATTTGCATTTTCTGATTCAAACCAAGCGTGAAATTATTAAGCGACAAATCGAAGGAGTGAAGGTGAGTATTCTCAAACAATTTCTGCAGTATCATTCTCTCAAATACAAACTTTTCGCCATCAAACTGCGTTACTTCGATTTCATTCTTTTGGCGTGCATCCTCCGTTGGCTGGCGTTCAAAAAGAACTACAATTGTTTCAACCGTAGCACTCTCAAAAGTTTTCTTTGGCGGAATACTGAGTAATAGAATACTTGTATTGCGGAGAATGTACTTCCTCAACTCTTCGAAACTTTCCAGTGACAACCAAGTCTTTGATACGATAAATGACATTACACCCTGTATACGAAGCAACTCTATAGCTTTCTGGAGGAAACAAACGTACAAATCTGATTTTGCTTCAAAAACTGGTCGATAATACTGCCAAAGTAGTTTTTTCATTTCTGGTGAAATCTTATGAGGTCTGACATACGGCGGATTCGCAATCACCACATCAAAGCCCTTCTTCTCGTGAAACACTTCGGCGAAATAGAGATTCCACAGAAAAAAGGGTTTTATTTTTCTCCCGCTGGTGAATTCTATCAGTTGTTTTTCCGCTGATTCAAGGTCAAAGCCGGTTTCTTTATATAGTTTCTCTTTATCCTGTTTGATGTATTCATTTTTTTGTTTTTCATTGGGCAACACTGAGTATTTATTTTCAGTATTCTTCAACCTGTTAAAGTAATCCGCTTTTTGAGTTTTTAGTTTGGTTTCAAATATTTTAACAAGCAGGTCATCAACTTCTTCTTTCATTTTTGATTTTCGCGATACATTGGACTCGTTCAGGAATTCATCTTTTTTCTGCTGAAACTGCTCTATCAGTTCATCAGTTTTATCTTTGAACATCAGATTTTCGCCAGCTTGTTCTTTATCAGAATCAAAGTTAATCCCCATAAATTCAGAGATTAAACTGTTGCCCTGCATAATCCGGTAATCCAGATTCGGTAGGGGCTTGATATTTTTAATATCATCTTCATCCACCACCAGCGACAGCCACAACCGAAGTTTGGCAATCTCCACCGCGCCCGGGTCAATGTCCACACCGTAAAGAGATTTTTCAATGCAGTGGCGCTTAAAATTGTAAATGGTTCGGTCGGGATCTTTAATAAAAGCAGACAACACATTTCTTGTTTTTACAATTTCGTGCATCATGCCCACGGGAAAGGCGCCGCTACCAATAGCCAGGTCGCACACTTTGATATTTGCCAGTTTTTCGTCAATCAGTTTGGCGTTTTGGCGTATGCTTTCCGGCAGTTTATAAGAATAGGTTTGGGTTTCTTTCCCTTTAGCTTCTACGGTTGCTTCGTTTTCGCCCACCTGCTCGCCATATTTGATCAGGGTTTCAAGGTCTTCTTTTGAAACAACTGGAATCCCACTTTTGCGGGAATGACAATCAGAAAGTTCCGTTTCCAGATAATTGATTAAACTCTGCTGACACATATAGTGAACAATTTCGCGGGGGGTGTTGTAAGTGCCTTTGGATTTGCGGTCTTTGACTTCCAGCAGGTTTTCAAACACTTTTCCCAGCATTTCAGGGTCAATAGCCACTTCCTTTTCCAGGGGTTCGTCCTCTTTAACGGTAAAATTGTAGCGGTCAAAGATATCGAGAATGCCTGTGCCTGTATCGCATTCTTTGGTTTTTTCAGAGTTAGAGAAAAGTGTGTCAGGAATAATTATATCGGTATGTACCCAATCGTAATTGCCGATTGGGTCAAAAAGCCCGCCGTTTAAAAATGGTATTTTGCAGTCAAACCGGCTGTAATAATAATCTATATGTTCACGATCTTTACCGCTTCGCAGGGCTTCATAAAAGAGCGGCTCAAGTATATCATTGAAGAAATTATTGTAATCACTATGCTTTTTCTCAAACAATTCACGTAAAAAATGTTTAGAGCCGGTGCCCCAGTCGTCATCGCGGCCAACGCCGAACCAGCCTTTTTTCTGCAAAAAATAAAGGAATATAATCTGGCCCAGTAGTTTCTTGGCAAAGTTTACGGTGTCAACTCCCTTGGCCTCAAAGTCCTCTTTGATCTTAGGATTACTATTAACAACCTTATCCAGTTCTTCTTTGGTGCGCAGGA
>Ga0233414_10000731_pt1 | contig 13183 bp, 16 predicted proteins | sample Na_anoxic_10_MG_FD_189020 | JGI IMG/M metagenome (GOLD analysis project Ga0233414, IMG submission 189020) | Seawater microbial communities from Saanich Inlet, British Columbia, Canada - Na_anoxic_10_MG | ecosystem: Environmental > Aquatic > Marine > Inlet | place: Canada: British Columbia...
AAAGTGGATAGCCCCTTTTTTTAATATTTTCCGTATGTTCGTTATACATAATTTATTTTCCTTTCTAATTAAATTTTATCGTCAATAATCACCTTTTGCCTTGCCGCATAAATCGCATTTTTTCTGTCAACATCCCGCTGACCTGCATTGCATCGCGTCCCACGCACAACATCCAAAAAAACTTGGTTTATGTTTCGCCTGATTTCTAATATTTTACCTGCCAACTTCCCATTGGCCTGGCCATTTATACATCCCGCATATCCGGCACCAGAAAAACATTGTCAACCAGACTTCCCCAAGCCTCAACATCCCGCTGAGGCAGGGCATTGGCTGTATCTGAAAAACGCATAAGCGCATTCATTCTTTAATCCTCCCAGGTCCAACCGCAAGCGGCTGGAAGTCGCCCGGGGTTTTCCTTTACAAATTCTTTTGTCAAATCATCTTTGACAGTATCCCATATATCTTTCAGTTTTTTTTCATCACAACACATGTAGAAAACCTCCGCTTCCTCATCTAAGGAATAATTGTCATAGGATCCTGTCAAAAAATAGTCTCGTAATGCTGGTGGAATGTTTGCTTTTATCGTTCTTGCCGCTCTTTTCGTTGCCATTTAATGCCCCCCAGGCCTACCGATTTTGTGATTAGGTGCCAAGACATCAAGATTTAACTGCTTGATTGCCAATAAAAATTGTGAGCGTGCTTTTCTCTCTGTATTTAAAGCAGGATGTTCTTTTGTTTCTCCAAAACGGTTTTCTATAGTCAAGCCTTCCCGGTCCAGGATTGCCTCAGCCTCTCTCATTCTACAGAATGACTCGATTGCCCTGTCAAGAATCTCAAGGCCGGGTCGGTCCGAAATATCAAATTCTGCAAGAATCGCTCGTTTCAATTTATTTCCTTCGCGTGAAATCCTCATATTACCTCAAAATTCAAGTTTACGATAAAGGCCAAAGTTTACGATTTGGTTTTCGACTTTAATAAACAGAGAGTTAACCAATCGGTGAATCGGATTCAGTTGGTGGAGGCAAAATACCCCCAGGGTTTATCCTTATATATCAATGACTTATAGAATATTTTCAATACCAAGTGCGCCCCCGCGGATCCGCTTCATACCGTATAATTTTAGCCTTATGTTTCTTTTTTCCCTTAGCTTCTGGCTTTTTTTTTGGAGCGATTAAAAGCTCCGCTTGATGCAAAAGCAACCTCGTTTTGTCATTCATTTTATTTAAATCCTTTTTTAAATTTAAAAACCATCTATCAGCTTCACACAGGATATACATTAGCAGTGTATGACTAACCATTTAATTTTTTTTCTCTTTATTCCCTTACTGTATTTTCTGTGTTAAGCTAAAATTGTCGTCAAAGAAATGGCTGTCGTCAAATATCTCTGTTGCGTTTTCGTTGATCTGCCACTCATAGGCCGCTGTGTCGTTTTCTCCTGTTGTTTGTCTGCTCAATACGCCAACTATCATTAAGTCCTCAAGTCTTAGTTTTGCAGTATTCGTGGGCATATGTGTAGCTACTGCTATCTCCTTGGTCCTTAACCAGTTTGAAAAATATCCCACAATTTTTTCTTTCCAGAGATAACGAAGAATTTTTATTCGTTGTGCTGGTATCAAATTATACCCCACATCTCGGAGGATGCGATACACATCTTGATCAATAATGCTTTTACCGTAAACCAATGCTAAGGCCATCCCCAGTTGCATGAATTGCTTAGTTAACCTTGCGGGTCCCTCAGCTTGAGGCACATAATTAATACTCCTGTCTCTATAATCCCGATCAACCGGGCATCGGCAGATAGCACATGCACACGCTAACACAACTATCATTTCATTGACTGCGCTGTCCTTCTCAAAATGGGCATCAGTAAGATCATTAAATTGGTCAAGGAAAGTGTGAAAAGCAATCCGTATCTCTTGCCGCATAATTTCTTCTTTTCCAACAACTCGCTGCGCCTGATACCCCATTTCCTTTGTGTTATTGGCATTACTGCGATACAATAGAAACCGATCTCCGAGGGTGCCTATCACGCCATAATGCTGATCATAAATAGGGGTGCAGGCTGCCAGCAGGCCAACCTTGCCACGCCACTTTATTTCCTTGCCGTTACCGAAAGCCTTGTCATATCGGCCATCGTATATTTCTCGTAGCTGTGCCAAAATTTCTTTTTGGTTTTCACTACGCATTGAAATTATCGTGGTAAAGTCCTTCAAAATAAGAGTTTTGCCGTCCAATTTTAACAGCAATGAAGGGTCTGGTTGTCCCTTTCTTGGTGGCAACCCGCTAACTAACGTAGTAGGATTTAAATTCGATAGAAAATAAGCATTTTTATAACCTTCAAAAGCCCTGAGCAGCTCAGTTTTCGTGCTGCTTGGTGGCGCAATAAAAACCATCCATAAGGGGTCAGTATCAAAAGAGTTTGCAATATGAGCGCTGAGCATAATATCAATGATTATGTCATCTTCGAGATACAGCCACTTGTGGACAACTTTCTTCACTTCAGCTAAAGGATACTTTAATTCGTCTGGCATCTCGTGTGTCTCCACTTCCACTTCCATTAAAAAATAATCCCGCCGGCGCTTTCACGCTACAAACTTTTTTACATTTATATCCATTTTGCTGAATATATTCACAAGTGTGTGGTCCTGGCCCATCAAGCGCCCGGTGGATTTTTGCATTCGTTTCACTTTGGCTATATCCTGGGTAACCTTTCGATAACTCATGAGATAAACTATAACCACCGGGACGCACGCACACCAAATTACTGATAAGCGCAAACCATAGTGGTTCAGATACCTTCTCAGGTTCTTCTTTGCACCATTTGATGAATTCACACTCCATGATAGCGTCAGTAACTTGGCCTGTGTCTCTGGTGGTATTGTTTATTGGCTTATGCTCAAGTTTCCATTCAGCAATTAATTCATTAAGTTTTGATTCGGGTACCTTTTCGATTTTAGCTAATACTCCCCATTGGTCTTCAAAGGGGTTTATGAATCCTGTACCAGGATCTAAAAATAAAGTATTACCATTTGCCACAGCTTTACCTTGAAATGGTAAAGCAATAAGGTTGCCGAACCCCTTGCCCGATAACTCATCCTGGTTAGGAAATAGCCTATCGAATGATGATAATTCTACATTATCACCTATTATTTGCGATTCCTGCAGCAGGAAAAAGGCTGTCAGCCTGGCCTTATACGAAGGCACAGGCGCAGTAAAAAATACATAGGCATGGTAGCCATTCCCCGACTTACTTTTCAAAATATAGCAAGGCAGTTCCTGTACCTGGCACACATCATAAAATGCTTTCACATCCTGTAAGGGGTTCCTATCGCCAGTATGATTATCGAAATCCGCTGCTATGAAATGGCAGCTATTATCCCTTAGCAAGGGATAAACACCCAATATTCGCTCACCTTTAAAATGGCTTAAAACAAGATGGTCTGTCATTGGCGTCGGGACGGGTGCGTAACCGCTTCTCCCGCCCCTTGTCCAATGTTGCGCAATGACGTTATCACGTCCCCTAAATGCGTCATTAAATAAAGCTATTTTTTCACTATTAGAAGGGGATTTGATCATTATCAATGCTCGCTTTGTCATGTTCGATAAGTTTTATTGTTTCAAGACTTTCGCACCTAACCACAGTAAAGACGCCATATTGATTCTTGACATCTCTTGTCCAAAACCGTGTTACCACTTCCGTTGGTTCAAAGCCCCTTGTCTTGAGATTTTTGACATAGGGTGCGAAACCATACCGGTATGAGGATTTAGCCAAAGAGACACCGATCTGCGCGCCATCAGACGATAGAATAACGATATCACACCGTGGTTCGTAATCTTCCGGTACATCGGTTTCATTGATATTGCGTAATTTGTCTGGTTCGTTGTTTTCCCATTTCACCCAGTAAGGGTCTATTTTTAGGAGTACACCGATAATTTCTGGAAATACTTCTTCATTTAGTGCAAAACCACCGGTGACGGGTTTTACCCACAGGCAGGTATCCTCAGCCACTTTGACGACTTCATTAACGATCTCATCTTCAATCTTTGGTATTTTGCCGTAAACCGTCAGTGATTTTTCGTCTTCAGTCGGCATAACGACTTCTGCTTCTTGTGTTTGTGTTTCTTTTTCTGCTGCTTTTTCTTTTGTCATTTTCTTTTTCCTTTTTATTTGTGTTTGAGTTTTGGCTGTAGTTTGCTCGTTCGGTAAGTGTCTTTGCTGGTTTTAACCACCCCCTTTCTGATAATTATTGCCAATGAAATTAAAAATGTCCGCACGTTTGAATCGCACCATCGACCTGGCTCTACTTCCTTCGCCCGGACATTGCCACCGTACAGAAGGTATCTGTGCGCGCTCAGCCATTTGATAAACCAATGACAGAGAGCATTTTAGAATCTTTTGTACGTCCTTTGCGTCAAGCAGTTGGTCCATGTGGTTTTTAGTTTCAAGTGGTAACTCAATTCTCATATTAAAAAAAATTCCTACTCCAGAACTAGCTTCTGTGCCGCTCGCTTAATGCTTCCAAGCCATAAAATCGATGCGACACTTGCTGCTGGATCAAATATTCTGTTCAGAGGTAAGCCCGTGGCTTTTTCTATTTTCTCCACCACCTCAACCCATTGCTCATAGGCAACTTCGCCGGATTCAGATAAGCCCCTCACATCCATAAAGACAAGCTCCTTCGTGACACCCCATTCATCTGAAGTCCAAAAGTCATTGAAAAATACCTTTTTATTTTTTAGCCAGTCTGATGCTTCCGTCGTTGATTTCGTAAGCAATATCTCAGTAAACCCCTCTGGAATAAATTTCCCACTTCGCAGAGTGTTTAAAAAAAGCCCAATCGTGCTCAATGAGATCCTCATTCGCGACGCAATCTCAATCATGCCAAATTCAATAAGGTTTCTCTCTGAGTAGACCCGTGGCTTGCCTCGCCCCTGCGCAGGCTCAATATCAGGGATAACTAATTCAGTGGAAGTATAATATTCAATGGAAGCAGAACGTTTTTTCAGAATTCTCGCAATGTCTCGTTTCAAATATTCAGTCATATCTCACCTCGATAGTTTAAAGTTTCAAGTAATAACTTTAATCTAATCACATAATATCACCTGTCAAGTCATGTTTGCATCATTTTTGCATCATTTTTGCATTATTTTCAGAAAAGTGATTTTATCTCAAAAAAAGCTTTTCGATCCCCAGAAATCCATTATTTTTGTGACACTTTTGTGACAGTTTGTGACAACTTTTGATTTTTTAGCTTATTTTCTTTCCATTGTTTCTATACTCATATCTAATAAAATCAAATAGTTGCGTGATTTCAATATATTACAAAAACCCTCAAAACTCATAAACAATGAGGTCTCATCATTTGAACGTTACTAAACCCCTACATATATTTTTATGGAATAAGAATCAAGAAAGGGTTTGAGTTGAAAAGGGGGCTTTTAAAGCCCCCAAAATTAGCACTAAAAACTCACGGTAAGCGCGACATAAGGGCCAGACATATCATAGTCAAAGACTACATCATCCTCATCTATATCTATGACAAAGGTTTTATAACCGCCGTGAATATCTAAGAAGGGGAGGGGGGTCCATGATATATCACCCATGAGCTCATATATTGTATTTCCTGCATATCCAATAGCAGTTCCCCTTAATCTGGCCTCGAGGACATCGGCCAGTATCCCTATATGCAGATTAAGACCAATCATTGGAATAGGAAGAGTAAAGTCTTCTTTTTCATCAAATTCTATGCTCTTCAGGCCTACCTCACCATCCAAATATTTGACCTGTAAAACAGCACCTAAAGAAAATCCGGACAGTACATTTTCCAGATTCAAAAAATCATATTGATAATGAAGGTCCATAACCCTGTATTCAATCGAAGACTCTATTATATAGGTGGTACTATATTTTTTTCCATTAAAAGTAATCTGCTTTGTAGGAGTATTTTCCCCCGAATAGTCGATGTCTGTATACGTCAAAGATAGGTGATGCTTGCCACCTCCAAGGAAAACCTCAACGGATGGATAATTCTCATCCTCGATTCCAAGGTCATTTTCAAAATTAATAGTTGTACCAATAATGGCTGCTTCATCCACTTGTACATTACCATCCAGCGAGGGAAACCAGTAGTAGCCTCGCGCTCCGATCTCAAATGCCAATGTTGATGCTGGTAGAAAAAATGCAACCAACAGCAAAGATAGAGCCAGATATGTTTTTTTTATTTGGTTCCTCCTTTTTTTAGATTATTTTGCCAAATTTGCCTTTGCCAATGGAACCAAAGGTGATTCCTTGAACTGATTTATAAAGTCTTTAAAGGTTTCCTTTGACATTTCTTGCTGCCCGCTCAGGGCATAGAGCCTACCAAGAGAAAACATAGCCTCTTCTTTGAGGAAATTATTTTTGTCATCAATTATCTTTTTAAGATGTTTTATGGCAGATTTATGCTCGCTTTTGGCTTCGTATGCAGCAGCGAGGCCAAAATGGGTCATTAAATGGTAAATAGAAGCAGATTTGTCTTTTTTTAGATACGTTTGATAGAGTGATATAGCCTCATCATATTTTCCCTGACCGAATTTTAGGTAGGCTAATTGGGGGATGGCTAATGTAGCCATCTTTGTCCAGCCATATTTTTTTATGAGACTATCAAGTTCCTCGATCGATTTATTGATAGTATCTTCACTTCTGTCAGGGGAAGAATCTGACACCAAATTGTTGTAGGCAAGATTATAGGCAGCCAGGGCATTTTTGCTTAAATGTCTAAAATAAAGACTAATGCCAATAACAATGGCAATAATAATCATTGCACTTACAGTCAGGTATTGAATTTGTTTCCCATGAGTAGAAACGTACTGAAAAAATCTGGTGGAAAGGCTAATAAATTCATCATCCTTTTTAAGGAGTTCTTTTCTGGTTACCCTTTTTTTTTCCATAATTGAAAAACCTTTAAAGTTTTGTTTTTTTCATTGAAAGTAATTAACAGATGTGCAACGTTTCTTCAAGGGAAAATAACTATGAAACCATCTTTTCATCCAAAATTGATAAATGACTCGTTTTCAGATCCAGGGCTTTTTATCCCATTCCTTTTTGAAAAAAGGGCTTTGTTGTTCGACTTAGGAGATTTATCAAAACTGTCTGCCAGGGATATTGTTAAGATTAGCCATATCTTTGTTACACATACCCACATGGATCATTTTATAGGATTTGATGCCCTTCTTCGACTTCTCCTTGGACGAGATAAGGAAATTTATCTATTTGGTCCCTCGGATTTTATTCAAAAAGTGGAAGCGAAACTCAGCTCATACACCTGGAACCTTATAGAGAACTACGAAAACACCCTTTCTATAAATGTGACAGAGATACAGGCAGAAAATATGTTTAGGCAGAGATATAGCAGCAAAAAACGATTTAAGCCTGATGGGGCTTCTCAGAAGCTTCCATTTACAGGAAATTTGCTTTCCGAGGAACATTTTTCAGTTAATGCTGTAATTCTGGATCACAAAATAGACTGTATTGGGCTAACACTCAAAGAGAATTTTTCTATCAATATAATTAAAGAGGGACTACAGGAACTTGGACTAGAGGTTGGTCCCTGGCTGAGAGAGTTCAAGAAGGCAGTCTATGAAGAAGGCAATTCAGCTCAAAATTTTAAGGTAGTTTGGAAGGATAAAGACAAAAGAATAAGGGAAAAAGCTTTTATTCTTTGTGATCTGAAAGAAAAGATTGCCATGATCTCACCAGGACAAAAAATTACTTACATTGCCGATATGATCGGAAGCCCTGAAAATATAGCAAAAGCTGTTGATTTAGCCCAGGATTCAAGCGCCCTCTTTATTGAGGCAGCCTTTTTAGATAAGGACAAAGATATGGCACAAAAAAAGTATCATTTGACAGCAAAAGAGGCTGGTATTGTAGCTCGAAGGGCAAGTGTGAAAGAGTTAAGACTTTTTCATTTTTCACCCAGATATTTTGGCCAGGAAAAAGAACTTATTCAGGAGGCAATGACGGCCTTTCGATCAGGTACATAAGAGCTAAAATGTTACTAATTTACTATTCAAATGTTAACTGATAAACAAATGAGGCGTTTATATTAAGAAGTTGAACCGTAATATTTTCAGGAAATGGTGGGAAAGGATTTGCGAGCCTTATAGCCTTAAGGGCTTGTGTATCAAGGATTTCGTGTCCAGAGGATTTTTCTATTTTACAATCAATGAGGTTGCCATTTTTATCAAGCCTGAACACTATGAGAAGGCTGCCTTGAATAAGATTCTGTTGGGCAGATAATGGATATACCCAGGAATTAAATATTTTTTCCTTTATCGCTTTTGTATATGGATGATAGGTTGGGTCCTTGGTGTCCAAGGAGATTGTTGCCTCTTTGGTTTCCACAGGCAATTCACTATGAATTTGACTAATAGCAGGATCGCTTTCTTTACTGTTTTTCTTAATCTCTTTGATAGGAGGGCGTATCAAGTCTACCTTATAGGTTCTGCGTTCAGCTCTGAGGAGGCTAAAAGGGAAAATACCCTGAAAGGCTATAATTATGCCTATATGGATTATTATTGATATAAAAAATGTGATAGGGATAATCCGTTTTCCCTTTAACAAGTAATAGCTATGTATGTTTATTCGGTCCATTGACCCATAACTCTTCCTTCTTTTCGAACCACCAATCACTGCTATCTGTGGTAACAATTTCATCAGCCAGTTTTTTAGCAAAATCAGTGATAAGGCGCTTGGCTGAATATTTTAGCCATTCAGCAGCAGATTTATTACCCAGATCCTGCTGTCTTTTTAGTTCCAGGATAAAATCAAGTTGATCAGCATCCTGAGATAATTTTGCCTCGAGGGTTTCCCTGGAATTAAATTCATCGATTAAGGATACAATGTCTTGGCCGAAAGGAAGTTTTCGGGCTAAATCATTAACTGCTTTATTCTCATTCACAGTTACATATCTTTTGTTAACATAGTTGTGATCGCCTGTTCTGGCTTCATGAAAATCGTGAAAAAGAGTCATGAGGACAACTTTCTGAATATCTGCTTTTGGATCATTTTTTGCGAGCAGGTAACCTATAACAGCAACCCTAAAAGAATGTTCAGCAACCGATTCATTGCCTGTGCCCAAAAATTGGTAACCTGACCTCGGGGTTTTTTTTAATATACCTATTTCAAAAAGAAAATTTACAATATTTTTCATAAGAAGTGTTTATGTAAGTTCTCAATAAGTTGGGGTAGATTATATTTTATGACTAATCACTGGATTCCTGCTTTCGCAGGAATGACGGCAACTTATCTTCGATCGTCATTCCCGCGGAGGCGGGAATCCAGAGCTATTACCCGGACTTATTGAGAAGTTACGTGTTTAAGGTTGTTGGTTGAAAGGCAATGAATACGCCAGTTTCTGTAGTACTAATGTATCTTTGTCAATTCGATCTCTCCCCAGCTTGCCATTGTTTTGCCAATGATTACCACGCCACCTTTAATATCTTTGGATTCTCTCATTGATTCAATTTCATTTTTAAGCTTAAATTGATTTGTTATTCTGTTTCCAAGTGCTGTTGCTGCTGCGTCCGCGATTGATGCTTTGCTGGATATAATGCAGACTGAATCAGCGCTTCCAAGGCTAAGGGAATGTCCCACAGTAGCCGAGGAGGTACAGATGCCCGCTGGCATTTGCTCCGGATATATAACGACACCGAGCTTATCGCTTAACTTTGAGGTTCCAGCAAAGATGGAAACTGTAACAGGTCTTTCGGTTTTTAGAAAGATATCTCCACCATTTTCAACAATAAGTTCCTCGGTATATTGTAGAAGGTCTCTGGCAACAAACTGAGCTATTGTACCTGCGACTGCTGCCATTGGACCTACATCAAAGATTCTCGTAGCTGAAATCATCTCCCGTATTATTTCAGGGGCAAAAGGATCCTCCGGATAAGGGAGAAGAGTGGAGAGAAAATCTGGTTGTGTCTTTATGTAATCTTCCAGTTGCCTTCGATAGTGATGTACTCTATCTCTGGTCTGTTCACTAAGATCCTTGGAAGAACTGACCAGGAGATCAGTTTCTTTGATCAAAACCCTGAATGAGATCAAGTCCTTGGGATGTACTCCTCTTCTGTAAGCATGTTCTTTGGGCACTATCTAATCTCTATTCAAGTTGGTAGTTGGATGCTTCTTTGGTTATAATCACGTCATGCACATGCCCCTCCTTTAGACCTGCGGCTGTGATCTTTAAAAATTTTGCCTTGGCCTGTAACTCCTTAATATCGCACGCACCAACATAACCCATACCTGCCCTTAGGCCTCCTATAAGCTGGTAGGTAGTATCTGCTAAGGGTCCTCGATAAGGGACTCTTCCAACTATGCCCTCTGGCACCAACTTTGTTTCTCCTTCTGTTATTTTCTGAAAATAGCGATCTATACTCCCCTCTCTCATAGCCTCTACAGAACCCATACCTCTATATACCTTATATGTTCTACCTTGAAAAAGCACAGTCTCTCCTGGGCTCTCTTCTGTGCCGGCAAGGAGATTTCCAATCATGACGGATAATGCTCCTCCAGCTATTGCCTTAGTGATATCACCGGAAAATCTCATTCCACCATCAGCGATAATTGGGATATTGTTTTTCGATGCTTCTCGAGCGCACTCCATAATAGCTGTCATTTGTGGCACACCAACACCAGCAACTATTCTTGTTGTGCATATTGAGCCTGGGCCAATACCAACTTTTACTGCATCAACACCCGCGTCGATAAGTGCCCGCGTGCCCTCGGATGTAGCTACATTGCCGGCTATCAACTCCAGATTTGGGAAATTTCTTTTGGTATCTTTTACAGCTTCTATTACACCTTTTGAGTGTCCATGCGCGGAATCAATAACAATAATATCTACATTTGCTTCTATTAGTCTATCAATTCTTTCATCTCTTTCTGGTCCAACCCCAACAGCCCCACCAACCCGCAGTCTACCAACATGATCCTTGCATGAATGAGGGTATTTTTTTATCTTTTCAATATCCTTTATTGTTATGAGCCCTTTTAACTTTCCTGCATCGTCAACAACTAATAATTTCTCTATCCTTCTTTCATGCAAGATGCTTTTTGATTCTTCTAAAGTTGTTCCAACTGGTGCTGTGGCAAGATTATCCTTGGTCATTACATCTTCGACTTTCTTATCCAGATTTGTTTCAAATCTTAGATCCCTGTTCGTTATTATCCCCATTAAGTTTCCCTTTTTCACAACAGGTACTCCGGAAATTTTATATTTTTCCATAATGTTTAGTACTTCTAAAATTTTCTGTTCCGGGTTAATAGTAATAGGATCAATAATCATACCACTTTCTGATTTCTTGACCTTCTCAACCTCTAAGGCCTGCTTTTCTATAGCCATGTTTTTATGTATGAAACCTAAACCACCCTGTCTGGCCAATGCTATGGCGGTTTCTGATTCGGTAACCGTATCCATTGCTGCACTGACAATAGGTATGTTAATAGAAATATTTCGAGAGAGCTGCGTTTTAACGTCTATATCTTTTGGCAACACACTGGATTCCCCAGGTAATAAAACAAGATCATTAAAGGTCAGCCCTTCCTTCATTAATTGATCATCCATCCTTTTCTCCTCCCATATGTTGTAAAAGTATGCCCTCTAATAAATCAGAATAACTAATCATTATCTCATCTTTGTCAAAATAATCCATAATTTTCGTTACAATTATAGTGCCAGCTAAGACAATATCCTCTCTTCCAGGTTCAAGACCTTTAAGATTTAGCCTTTCTGCTTCCGGCATTTCCTTCATTTTTGCGAATATAAGTTCAATATCCTTTCTTTTAATTACAAGACCATTTAATTTTTCATCAAACCCTGTTTCTCTAACATCATGTATCAATGTGGCCAGGTTAATAACAGTTCCTCCAGTTCCTACAAGAGAGAACGCTCCTTTACATAATTCTTTAATATATTGAAGTTTTACTTTAAATATACTATCAATTTGCTTGATTATTTGATTTATTTCCTCATCCTTTGGCGGATCAGTACTTAAATAATCATCTGTTAAAATAACTGCTCCTAATTTTATTGATATGGATTTCTCATCTTTATTGTTTGTCCATATAAATTCGGTACTTCCACCACCACAATCAAAAATAAGCAGAGGCTCTCCCCTATGGTTCAGTGAAGATAAAACTCCTCTGCGAGTCAGGTCAGATTCCTCTTCCCCTGTAATGACCTTTACATTATGCCCTAATTTTTTATCGATCAAGGCAATAAAGTCATTTCGGTTTCGTGCCTCTCTTAATACCCCTGTTGCTACTACAATAGGAGATGGGATATCAAATTGACGTGCAATATCAAAAAAACTTCTAAGCACAGAGATGCTTCTGGACATAGGCTCAGGCTCAATTATTTTAGCTTCTTTTTTGTTGAAATGTTGGCCAAGTCTTGTGATAACTCGCTTTCTTAAAATAGGTTTTAAGGTATTCTCCGATATACCTTTTTCAGCAATTAACATCCTAATAGAATTTGTTCCTATTTCTATGGATGCAAGAGGATTCATGATTTATATATCGGAACTTGCTTTTGGACGCAGATTATCAGGATTTTTAATATTTTGAGAAAATATCTGCGGATATCTGCGAGAATCTGCGTCCTAATTTACTATTTTTTAATTCAACTTATAAATCGAGACAAGATAGACTTTAGGGAGTCTATCTTGCCAGTGTAAAAATGGTCTGCCCCTTCAATCACCTCAAAATGGGCCTTTGGATTCCATGTATTGATAACATTCGTTATCTTATCTGCTGGTGCAATATTATCTTTACCACCAACCACTACGAACCTTATCTTTGGGTTATAGGATAAAAAGGTAAAATCTAAAAAGGCAACCGGAGGGGAAATCATTACTATTCTATTGCATAGAGAGTGGCTGTCGTTAATTTTGGCATTTACCCATGCCCCAAATGAATATCCAGTCAGGTCAACATCTCTCTTTCCCCTCTCATACACATACTTTAAGGCAGACCTCACATCCTCCTGCTCCCCTTTTCCCTCGTCATAACTTCCTTCACTTCCCTCAACACCTCTAAAATTAAATCTCAGGGTGGAAAAGGCTTTATTCTGATATACCTCAACAAGCGTCTTTACTACCTGATTATACATAGTGCCGCCATAAAGAGGGTGAGGGTGCGTTA
>Ga0233414_10000733_pt1 | contig 13141 bp, 9 predicted proteins | sample Na_anoxic_10_MG_FD_189020 | JGI IMG/M metagenome (GOLD analysis project Ga0233414, IMG submission 189020) | Seawater microbial communities from Saanich Inlet, British Columbia, Canada - Na_anoxic_10_MG | ecosystem: Environmental > Aquatic > Marine > Inlet | place: Canada: British Columbia...
TTAAATCGTTTTACTTCTGTTGGGTGCATGGTATACTCCTTTTTAAAAGTGCCCGAAATTGGACAAGTATAGGAGTTATACACTATTTTTGATTTCTTTTCTGCCGCGTAGCGGCTTCGTTCAACAAGGCGGTTCACCAGACATCAAAAACCTGGCGGTTTTGCTGCCGGTGACCGCCAACGAATTTTCAATAAATATAATGATCGAGGTTAGAGAATGAAAACCGGTGAAGTCTTATATCGAAAATATCAGGATCTTTTTGATTTCACTAAGAGCGCTATTGATGAGAGTCATAATTTTGTCGTTGGGGAGAATGCGAATACTCTGGAGAGGCAAGTAACTCTCTTTCATTTTTCCAGGGCAGCATAACAATAGTGGAATTTCCTGTGATTGCAGGTATTATTCAATCTTGGCGATAGAGGACAATAGCAATAATATATTGTGAATTCTAAATATTGGTCTATTGACCGAGAAACAGAGAGTCCCCATCAATGTAAATGTAAATATTCGTAATTTTCAGGAGGACTGGTAATGCCTTCAAAGATAACAAATATCAGTGAAAAACCGAAAAAGCATCATTCGCCATGGTTTGTTAATAAATATTCTAGGCAAGTCCGTGCGTTAAATGATCTTAGTCCAGATAAAATTCCAGATGATTTGAAAAGATTTTATCCACCTTTTGAAAAAAAGATCTTTTATGCCGTGGCAGATGAGTCACCTTTTGCTGGCAATTATTATTGTAAAGAAATGGATTTAGAAGATGGATTAATGAATTTTAACCCTCTGCTTATATATAGATTATTAAAATTAATGTTTGGCTCTCCTGATGTTGTTGGTGCTTTTATTGATAATTCTGAACCTAATAGCCCTGAAGTATCATTAGGAGATTGGAGTTATATTTTAAGGTTAGATGATAATATTGTAGCAGAAATTCGAAGTCTGTTTTTAAACACTAGACAAGTCGCTCGCTTCTGGACAAATACGATGTCACGAAAGAGGCCACAGAAAGAAAAAGGAGGTTCAGTTATTTCTGAATTTGGAATTGATTTAAACAAGGTTATATCAGACAATTTGCATTTATTTAATGAAAAGGAAGAATTGAGAAAAGCGATTGGTAAAATCCCACCTATGTTTGAGAACTCTTTTGCTATAAATTATAAATCAGCTGAACATTTTTTTAATTTAGCTGAAAACATTGATAAAAAACCAAAAAAACGAAAGTTGCAATGGGGTGAAAATCCTGAGGTCAAGACCGTTGGCTCAATGTACATGGCTTCAATTTTATTTTATATCATTGCTGTGGAAACTTTACTGAATATATTTTATAAAATTTTTCTTCTTGATGAATATAATCAGTATCCATATGCAAGGGTTACGAATAAGGCTGACTTAGAAATTAGATTATCTACAATACATCTTTTTTGTAGTTGTTTTAAGCGTCAAGTTGTGCCACCTAAATCTGAATTGTGGAAAAATATCTCCTTATTGCGCGATTTCAGAAATGATATCGTGCATGGAAATATTAAAGATGAACATCAAGTACATTGCTTGGTTGAAGACCAGATTTTCTTTTGGTATTCTCCGATTAGTGATTTTCGCGGAAGAACTGAAGAAAGAAAATCTAAAGATTCATTACCAAGAATTATGTCATCCATAGGTAAAAATGAAGTTATACACGTTAAGAAAATTGTTAACGAGCTAATCAAAGCTATGTTAAATGCTATGGATGAAGAATCAAAATTGTGGGTAGAAAGCTGGCTATATGAGCTTAGCATTCCCCCTAAAGATTTTAAAAAATGAAGATGTATCATCTGACTCAAATCTTGCACCACAAATCATTGGAGGGGACCGCTTAAAGGTGGTGCCAATTTGAGGTTTCTCGGTTTTAATCAATGTCCGGGGTCGCCCAGATTCCTACCTTTGAATCCGCAGCCCCTCAATTCCGTCGAGGCGGTAGCATGAGTAATCAAACCAACCATTCGTCGCAGTACCCTACTGGGCATATACAGTATGCATTCAAGATGCACGCTGCTCATGACAGAGCTATTTCCTGTAAGGTTGCTCACTCTAAAGCGAGAGAGCTTATCTTCGAGAAAGTAAGCCCTGCTGACAAGTTTGATGCTAAATGGCTCATGACAATCCATTTTGGACCGGTTTATTCAATCGAAGAAGTAATATGTAATATGGGACGTTCTTTACTTCTTCACTTTCAATATCCGATAATACCTTTAATCTAAATAGTAAAGAACGTCCCGCATGACCCACTCAGTCTATCACCCGCAGCCGTGACACAGTCCGTGGAGCGGGGTGAGAGGCTTGTAAAGGAAAATAATTATCGTTTTGGCTAAAAGTGTGATTGTGAAGAACGTCCCCCAATATCCCTAAACAAGGCAACCCCTCTCCAAGTTTTTTGTTTCGGTTTCTTCCCACCACAAAGAAGGGCTAATAATGGACTGGACCGAGTCATCAGGAAACATCTTCACCCCTTCTGCTACTTGACTTCCAGACAGAATCGGAAAAAACTGCTTCTTTTTCCCCTTCAGGTAGTGGGGGACCGGCAAGGCTGTCAAGCCATTTCAACCCGTCATAATAGATATCATCATATTTGGGATTCGGAACAGGATTTACGAGTTGTGTTTTCCGGCGATCAGCGGACTGCCTTTCGATGTTCTTTTCACGTATTTTTTGCATGCCTTCTTTGAATTTTTTCTTTTCCATGGCAGTCAAGCTCTCTTTCTTTAACGGCAAAGGCTTTTTTATATCTTCGGTTTTTTGATTCAAATGCAAGAAATCGAGATACTCATTCGGGGCGGCCAAAAGCATTGGGGAAGTCAGATAGACGTAGCTTAACAGTGAAGGGGTATCTTGACCAAACTTATGAATATCTCTTTTAAGGCGCGATGTAATAGGAAAAGGTAACTTTCGTTCTATATCATCCAGCAAACGATCATCTGTAATCTGCCACCTAAACCAATAACTTTTGTCGTCAAAGTTGCTGGGAAATGTTTTTTTGTTTGCCCCAATTGCAGTGAGAGCAGGTTCAATGCGCTCGTTAACTGCTTGAGACCAAGGTCCAAATTTATAAAACTGCCAGGCAATTCCTGTAAAAGTCTCACCGCAATTACGCTCGGCATACGCCAAGTCCGCCAGATAGACGTATTTTATCAAGTGGATTGGACCAAGCTGGCGGTCAAGATACTCATCTTCCTGACCGGCAATTAAAATTGCGTATTGTATGAGGAGGTCAATTTTACTGGATTTCATCATGAAACAACCATATATTTAAATTTTCTCGTCATATTACTCTTTCTCGGGATCTTCTTTTAACGGCGAAAACTGTTTTCTTATAAAGAGTTTGTTGGGATCGCATCTTAAATATTCATATTTAAATTAAACAGATGCAATATCATTACTTAATATTTAAGATGTGCCCCTGTCACTGTCCCTTTTGTCGAGGCGGAAATTTGCGTCAGTATGCCCATGCATTTTGCTTAAACAGTTCGACTTCTTCAGGTTGTACCACTTCTGGGGTATCAACCGGTGAACCCACAACAATCTTTGATACTTTCAAAGCGTCCTTCAGACCATCACTTGCGATCCATCCGTTTTCCCATAGATCTGGAGCTTCACCATTCACGATTTGACATATTGGCTCATCGCTATCGAACTTTATGCCGACCGCTTTCGGCCGGGTCACCCGCTGCAACCATATTTCGAGGTAACCGTTATAAGGCACACGACCCATCTTTTTACAAACCTTCGTCCAAAGTCGAGATTTTTCTTCAGTTGAGGCGAGTGAAATGAGATGACTCAGGATACCGGCAACGGCAGGAAAAGTAGCTGGGGAAACGAACCCAATGTCCGCTGCAATTGCAACTTGTACCTCAAGATCATCGGGTTTTGCGGTTTGCTTCGAAATCTGGGTGTGAAACTCGCTAACCAACCGCCGGAGCGCTCCGCTATTTGGGAAGCGCTGTCCAAATGAATGTAACCTCAGAAGTTGTTTTTGAATGGTCTTTGCATTTGCTTCCCCGAGGTCCTGTAGATCAATGCCTGCCAGCTTGTCCGGCTTAATTGAACCCTCAACGACATTCCTGCTTAAGAAAGTTTTCGATACTCCTAGCTTCATCCCGACCGGCCGCAATTTATCGCTGACTATTTTCAGTATCTCTTCAGCCCGATCATCACTATTAGCAAATATCCTGTAGTCATCACGATATCTAAGAATGCGAAAATCAGTCGGATCGCCCAGCGCGGCGTTGATCTGTTCGTCGACATAACCAAGTACGATCTCCGCGACGAAGTCCATCAAGACTGAACCCTGTGAGATACCGTTGGTCTGGCCATACCGACTCGCTTGGATGTGATAATCGATTTTGTTTCCTATGAGAGAGTTCTTGTCTTGACTATTTTTCGAGTTCTCTAGTCCGTGAAGCGCCCAAGAAATACTGTGTGTGTATAGAGACCCATAACAGTCTATTACATCGGTATGAAGAACGTGACTGAACTCCAACGAGTAGATTAATGAGCGCTGCTCGACACTTTGCCACCAACTCCTAATCTGCTTTGCCACATCTGTTTGATTGTCGAGTGACATCACAGGAGCGCTGCAACATTCAACAGCGCCACCTTCAAACTCCGACAAACGCTTAGTAATAAGTAACCAGTTCTCTGGATCGCATAGCACATTCACCAAGGAAACATAGATTGCTGGGTGTATTAGCTCAAGTGGCCGCCACGCGAACTTTCCGTCCTTATTTGCAATAAAATTGTAGTTTACGCGTGGAAAGTTGTTTGGGTTTGCCGACTTGAATCCTTGGTAATTTCCCCCTTTTAACACCACCTCAACTTCGGCCAAAATCGGCTCGAAACTGATATAGCTGGGCATATCTCCGTTGAAGTAGCTGCTTCCTTTCAGGAAGTGCTTCCTTGCTTCTTCGTTTGAAAGTTGAACCAATTTTTTCATGTGGCACCGCGCCAACTGACGTCTAAGGAAATCAGCGGTGCGGTTTACCGCATCCGCTGCATTGATTGTTAGCTTTTTTCATTTTTTTTAAAATTCCATCTATTAAAGATTGTATCTTAAAGGTTATGCTAATTTGTTTGAATATTCATTTATTCAATTTTTGCCTGGAATTTTTTTAGTACTTCTTCAGCTTTTTCAGGTCCGAATTCACTAACCATTATTTCCCACAATGGTGAATTACGGATATTTTCCTGATATTTTTTTGTAAGCTCCTCCATCATTTCAGATGATGGTTCAGGTCCTTGCATTAAGAAGTGAATACCATTTTCATCTTCATGTGATATGACCTGTTTATTTATCTTTGTTAACACTGTTTTTCGTTTTCTTTTCTTTTTTGTTTTTTTTCCCATTTTTTTTTAAGCTAACAAGTTATTGGGCGGATATGGATATCATCACCTTTGTAATGATTTCCACCTTTTTAAATCCAGGAAGGGTTATGTTCCCCGCCTCTTGTGGTTTGTTGAGTCACATCTTTTATTTACTCTCCAGAATCGGTTTTAGAATGTCTGGGCTTTTCTCCGCAAAGCTGTTCATTCGTTTGACAATCTCGCTGTCAGGGTTTGACCAGCGTTTGTGGAGTTCTTCAATTACATTTTCTTTTTGCTCGTCCGGCAATTGCTCAAAATCATCTTCGCCCAATACCTCTTTTAAATCCTGCTCAACAAATTTCAGGATGTCGATCTCTTTTTCTTTCATGTGGTCGGGAAAATAGAGTTCGAAGACTATTTATTTACGGCCTTCCACAATGCCGATTTCTTCATCTGTTAATTCATATAACTTGTAAACCAGGTCATCTATTTGTTGTTCTAATGAACTCGTGTCCGCTTCGGGATTTTGTTTTTTGGTGTTGATTATTCTATCAACCAACGTTTTCAGGTTTGCTTCATGTGGAGCGAAGGAACACGGCATCGGGAATATTGCTAACTCATTCACTTTGAACTGAGGGAAAATGCCGCGCTGCATTTTTCCGAACTTATGAACGAACCAATATGACATCAATCGTGAATTTAGAATGGCCAACACCAACTGAGGATTGATCGCAATATTGATGATGTTTATCGAATTTAGATCGTTGAGCAAAGTTTCCTTAGTAAAACAAGCGTTGATGCAATAGGGGGGCGGTGATGGAATTTGGCGAACTAAAATGCGAGATGACGAAAATAAATCAAAATTTCTTCGTGGTGCTGCTAAATTGGGACCGTATTTTAGATACTCACCACTCCATCCTAAGCGATACCGGCAAACATCACGGCCAACTAAATATTTAATAAATTTTACTTTTTGTTCTGTGGAATGATAAATTCTAGCATCCTTCATTTCTTTAGTTTGTGGAGGAGTTCCTTTTCCAACTTCATAAGCTTTCAAGCCAGACTTTACCAAAGCAATAGAATTCAATGGACGAGTGCGTTTTGATATTTTTTTCATCAAATCAGTAGTTTTATCAGACTTAAAAGCAGTGATGTTGATTATCGCATCAGCATGTGACAATAATTGCAATTTTGTCTCATCCGCAATAAGTTCGGGTTCCATCGTCCATTCCAGCAGTCTCACGTTTTCGGTTTTGGAATTGGTGTCTCCATTTTGAAAAAGAACGATTGCGGCGTCCACGTCAGCGCTTTCAAAAACACGGGCGTAAAAATTAAGAATTATTACCTTCGATTGCGCCAAAACAAACTGTCGTAATTTGCGATTCGTGTTAATGGTGAGCCAATTGTTGGGTGTGATGAAACATAAGACGCCCTGCTTCGTCAAACCGCGACTGCCTGCCTCAATGAAAAGGGGGTAAAGATTGACCTGATATTCGGCCAACGAATAGTTCGTGTAGTAATAGTCCTTGGCTGCTTGTGTAATGCCTTTGGCAGCACTGTTGCGCGCGAATACATACGGCGGGTTCCCAATCACAATATCAAATCCATCTCCAATACCAAACATCCACTCCGGGTCAAAGAAAGGAGATGAAGCATTCTGGTCATAAGGATCCCAACTGGCAAGCTGTTTTGCTGTTTCATTAGCCCAGCCATTTTCAACAAGCAAATCTCCCATTTTTTCACGTATTTGTTTATCTTTATCTCTCAATCTTCTTTTTGTAGCGGGAGATTTTGCCGAAAATAGCCGGTGTCTTACATTTTTTAATTCTTGTTCTAAATCTTTTACCTCCGTAGATTCAAACAAGTTCCCCTGTGCCTCTGGTTTATCAATGCCGATCAATGTATTGGCGGCCACAAACTTAGTTTCCAGATTGGGTAAGGCTCTGATACCAAAGTTTTCCTTGGATTTATCCACTTTCTGGTCAACTATCAGTGAAATGAAAAACCGCAGTTTGGAAATTTGTGCGGCAATCTCCTGGATATCCACACCATAAATGCAGTTTTCGACTAAAAACAGCTTTCTGGCATAATCCGGATCGTTAATTTTTTCATCAAAGGCATCATTGATTTCGATTAATTTCTGTTCACGCTCTTTTTTATCAGTGATGGTAAAAGCACCTTCTGTTTCTTTCACCGCCTTATTTAGCTGTAGCTCCTGCCAGTATTTATTTTCAGGATCAACTTTTTGCAGGACATGCACCATCTTCTGCAATATCCCCATAGGAAACGCTCCAGAACCGCAGGCAGGGTCAAGAACCTTACAATTGTCCAGGGAATAGATGATTTGTTTCTGCAAGTCATCATTTTCAGCAAACGGATTTATATTATCATAAGAAAGCAGGCCATGGAGCTGTTTGTCCAATTCATCCGCTTCAATATTCCAATCTGTTACGCTATTTTTAAGATAAGCAATCAGGCTTTCATCAACCATGTAATTGACAATCTCTCTGGGTGTATAGAAAGAGCCTGTCTGCTTGCGGGCGGTTGTTTTGGTTTCAGGGTTGTAACTGGCAAGAAGATTTTCAAACACCTTTCCCAAAAGTTCAGGGTCAAGGGCCACATCTTCTTCAATGGGGGTGTTTTCGGCAATGGTAAACTTGTAGGATTCAAGAATAGAAATTAGCCCTTTAACATGGGCTTTTTCATATTCTTTGGTCTTGATTCCAATAACGCCACTTAAATCAACCTCTTGATCAAATCCGAAAAACAGGTAATCCGGCACAATCAGTCGATGCGGTTTCACCAGATTATCCGAAAACCCGTCAATATAGATTTTATCTGTTTTATTATCCAGACACTCAAACAAACCGCCGTTGAAAAAGGGCACAACATCATTGATCAACTTTAAAAACTTTTCAGGGTTTTTAAGCTGATTTTTGTAGCGCATTAAATAATTGGCATCTCTGTGCTGACCAAAATTGTCTCTTAAGCGAAATCCTCTTTCCCTGTTATCTCCTTTTTCCATAGGCTTTATGGGACAGTTCAAGGAAGCAAAGAAAAGGTTTTGCAGGATGGCTTTATAATAAACACTTTCAATATTTGCTTCTTTAAACAGCCCTTCATCACGAACAGGGCTTAAATCTTTCAGCAATTCGTCTTTTAAATAGTCAATATCAAAAAGTTCTTCGGGAATAAGGCTTTTTTCTTTTACAAACCATACAAACAAAAATCGTGTGAGCAAGCGAATCACATTTTTGGCATTATGTTCTTGTTTGAGCGTGGCAAGATCAATGTTTTTCAAGTGTTCATCAACCACTGTAGGCTCTGAGGGGAAAGTAACTTCTTTCACTGCCCAGAAATACCATTTGGAGAGTTCATTATAGAATTTTTTGTTTAGTAAGGAGACACTAAAGACATCCTGCCAGTATGTATAGAGATCTACAAAAGAGTTTATTGCCTTTTTCCCTGACCGGCTGATTGCAAGTTCCGAGAGAATACGCAGATGGCCGGAGTGGGGATTATCAAGATCAATATCCCTGAGCAAAGATACCTTTCCCGACTTTTCACCTTCGCGCCATTCCTGTTTGTATTTCTGTCTTTCCGTGTTCGCAAAGGCAATATATTGATTGTATCGGAAAACAACCACGACAGGCGTGTAGTGAAATTCCCTGTTGAACGCGCGGGTAATTTCGGCAAGCTGTGATCTGGTAGGAAGCAAGCCGTTTCCCCGTTCTTTTAGGGTGACACCAAAAAGTAAAAGACCATCATAATCGGTTTTTATTTTATCAGCGCTTATGCTTTTGTTTCCTTCAAAAGCGGCATCATCAACCATCCCGAGGAAATAAACATCTTCCATCAACTTAAATGCCGGATTGGCTTCCTTAAATGTATTTGTGAGAATGTCCCGCGGCCTTGCGGGTTCTTCTGCTATATAATTTACAGGGATATTCAGATCTTCAAATAATGATTTTAAAGCCGGGTAGAAATTATTAACATTTTCAAAGTAGTCCAGGTGCATATTAGCCCTCGCTTTTACTCACCAGAAACCATGTTATGAGGTCAAAATTATCCGGTTTGTATTTATCATCTACCTTTACATTTTGTTTTAACCTTTTTATCGCGGAATTGTCTCCGCTTTTAATTTTTGAGAGCAGGTCTTTTGCTTTGCTGCCCATGCGGGTTTTTACTGTGCCGTCTTCCTGTTGCTCATCTTCAACGGCCTGACTTCGCAACCAGTTATTTACCGAATTTACAAGTTCTTCAATGGCCTGTTCTTCACCCTTTTCCACGGCTTCTGGCACATATCTGCTCTTTTCTTTATGTATAGTCAGGGCATCCAGCACTTCCTTTTGATTCAGCAAAACAGGGTTCCCGTTCATATCAATATAAATTAAATCATACGTCTGGTAATGATGCTCTGTTGCTTTGGATGATCTTGCAGGATAGCCTAATAACGCAATTATTCCATCATCAGGACAAACATTTTTTTCACCTTTGAAGCCTGTGTACACGCCTCTGGGCATTTGTTCATATTTTTTTTGATCCGCTTTTAGTTCCTCCAGCAAATCCTGCCTGTACCGTTCCAACGACAGGTCATCAAATCCCAGACCATGTTCGCTTATTTCAATGTCTTCCCATGATGTTTGCATTTGCTCCATCATTCTTGCTTTCATCTTGTTTTCAAGATTCTCGTCCCTTGCCATTTCGGCAAACGTATCAGAGAATTCCAGATTGACTTCCGAACCTGCCAGTTTCATGACTGCCATACGATGTTCAATTCTTCCCTGCAAATTCAAATAAGAGTTTATGTTATTTGACGGCCAGAAATTGATCCCGAATATTTTGCTGTTTGGGGAGCCAAGCCTGTCAATACGCCCCATTCTCTGGATAACTCTTACAGGATTCCAATGTATGTCGTAGTTAATAACCATATCGGCATCCTGCAAGTTTTGTCCTTCACTTAAAACATCGGTAGCAATCAAAATATCGATAGGTTTTTGGATTTGCTTATAGGTTTTCTCATCATTTTGGTAAATCCAATTTATCCACTCTTCAAAAGCTTCATTCTCAGAAATATCTGTAGAGCTCGGTTCAAAGTCCCACTCTTTTTCTTTAAATAATTTGGTAAAAGGAGTAAATCGTTCCAGGATTGGTTCAAAATTCTTTGTTTCAATATCCGAGTCGTCAGTTCTGGAGCCACTTCCACTTACAAGAGCTATTTTGCTAAAACCCCGTGCTTTAAGCTGGTCGAAAAGATATTGTGCGGTATCCCTGTAGACAGTAAAAATCACGACCTTTTGATTGTTTTGGTTGGCGCCTGACCTTCGCTTTTTGTTTATCTTCTCGATGAGCACTTCCAGCTTATCATCAGCACTTTTGAAATTATTCGGGCTTATGGTTTCCTTTCCCAATTCCTTTTCAAAGCGTTGCATGTTCGTGAAAAGGTCATTAAGCGCATCAATATCTTCTTTCAGGTCTTTTTTGTATTTGTTTAATTTGCCGGCAGCATCAATCTCTGAAATATTTATTTTACGTTTCTTGCCGAGGGTCAGTTCGGTTATCTCATCTTCTAAATCATCATCCTCAAATAATGATATTTCCGAACCATTCTCCACGGTACTCTCGTTTTTTGCTTCCTGATAATATTTGATTTTATCCAGTGCGTTCTGGTGATGATTCATTATTTTTTCGACAGTTGAATAGAATGAGAACCAGGAAGACTCCAACCTTTTCACCATCAATATGTACATCATTTTTACAAGAAAACGGTCTCGTAACCTTTCATCATGAAGGATATCTTTATCTTCTGATTCATCAACTTCAACATAGAATGCGGGTTGGTAGCCGGAAAGCATCGGCGGAAAATGATCAAATAATTCCTCGAAACTCTCGAAATTACCCATCTGGCGAGGAGTCACAAAAATATTATCTGGTTTTTCCTTGACCGGAAAATCAAGTCCGGCCTGTTGTCCTTCAATCATCTTTCGGGTGCGAGCAACAGTTAAGGAATCCGTAAGAGTAAAAAAGTTTGCGGGTAATTTTTTAATGAAGTCGCCAATCTTTGGATTGCGTTCTTCACGCCATTCATTGAAGGCCTTCTGGGCTGTGCGAAATGTGTAATCAATATTCCTGATTCCTAAAGATTCATTAAATCCACTCACATTACCTTGAACCATCAGTTTAAATTGATTCCTGATGTCGTTCAACGAGTTGTTTATTGGTGTTGCAGAAAGCATCAAGACCTTGATATCTTCATTGCGTTTCAATATTTCATCGACAAAAAATTTATACCGTTGGGATTTGTCATTTCTTAGATTGTGACTTTCATCAATGACAATCAGTTTTGGTTTGTCATTCGCAAAAAGTTTATCCGCCCGGTCGGTGTATTTTTCCATCCGTTCAATCTGCATGTCTGTGTGAAATCTGATGAAATAGTCAAACTGATCTTTTTCAAATTTGGAGTTTTGATGTCGAAGGTAACGGTGCCAGTTGTTGTTAAGTTTTTTGGGACAGGTTAAAATAATCTCTCTTCCCTGAAGCTGAAAAAACTTCATAACGGCAAGAGCACTCCATGTTTTTCCCAGACCAACTGCATCGGCAAGAATGGCTCCATTATATTTCTGGAGCATTTTTATTAAACTTAAAACCCCTTTCCGTTGAAAGTCATACAGAGCATTATATACAACTGTATTTTCAAGCCTTCCAATCTGACGGTTAAAATCCGGATTATCGTGGGTGCTGTCTATTTGGCTGCCAAATAACTCAAAAAGAACTTTGTAATAGAGCTCTTTGGGAGAGTATTTAATAAATATTTTTTCAATTTCTTCAATTAAATATTCTTTAAATGGCTTTGTGTATTTTTTACCGGTTTCATCAATTAGAGTTTTGTCTTTGTGGGCCTGTTTGCACATCCACAAACCGTCAAACCAGTCAGCTAATTCTTTATACTGGTTATTATTGCCTGTCTCAGCAATATTCAATTCTATGTTGTTTGTTTCTTTTAACCCAATTCCGGCTTCTGTTAAGTTTGAACTTCCGGAAATAAAATAATTATTTCTGTCATCATTAGCGGAAGGTTTAAAAAGGTACGCCTTAGCATGGCAAAAGTTTGGCTCCAAAGTCCTGGCATTAACATTATCCTGTTTAAGGAATTCCACAGCTTCTTGAGCCAATTTGTCAAGCCTTAAAGCTGCTTCGACAGTTATATTTTCGTTGATTAAATCAAGTGTTCTGTCTTTGACAGCATCTACGTTTACTATATCGCCGAGAACAAAACGATAATCTTTGATCTTTTTATTAACAGTTTTTGAGAGATAGGCCAGCGCACCAACAGTAAAATATCCGGTTACAATATTCAGGTTGCCCTCTTCTGTATACTTCGCAATCCATTCATGAACTTTGAAATTTTGATTTTCATTATCTAAAAGCATAAATTCTTTCCTTATGTTTTTATCTGGTAATCCGTTCCCCCAACTTCATTGTCAACTGGTCAAATCTTTGTTTGACTGTTGTTCTTTTTTGATCGGCTAAAGCTCCATATCAGCTCGGCCTGGTTTTGTAAGTTTCCGTATCCTCGGCAACCCTTGATGGTCTTGCCCGTTTACCCCGTTGAATTTGGACTCGTACCGAGCCTCCCAGCACTTCAGACACCCTACGGAGCATGCTCAGGGAATGGCCTGTATAACCCGGAGACTCCAGACGGCTTATCTGCTGCTGAGAAGTTCCCGCGCGTTGAGCAAGTTCTTTTTGAGACAAACCGGATTCTTTACGCAGTGCAGCAAGCTGCATAGCCACGTCCCAGGCCTCA
>Ga0233414_10000734_pt1 | contig 13126 bp, 13 predicted proteins | sample Na_anoxic_10_MG_FD_189020 | JGI IMG/M metagenome (GOLD analysis project Ga0233414, IMG submission 189020) | Seawater microbial communities from Saanich Inlet, British Columbia, Canada - Na_anoxic_10_MG | ecosystem: Environmental > Aquatic > Marine > Inlet | place: Canada: British Columbia...
TCCTGCTTCTTTTATTTTTTTTTTTTTTGCTCCTTTAATTAGAAACTCCTTTATTTTTTTTTCATAATGACACCAAGGCATACAATAATATTTATCTCTATTTCCATATTTTAATAACAATCCATGATAGCATAACTCTTGTGGACTCATTAATCTATTAAACCTTATATCATTATCAGCTATACATACATCTCCTATTCTTAAATGTATATATATTGCTTTATCATCTGATTCCTCTTTTGGAAAACTTGATATTACCTCATGTAACTTATTTAATTCAATTCCTTCTTTCTTTTTTTCATTTTCACTTAATTTTAACATATATTTAGTCACAATTGAATTCGGAAATTCATGTATGTAACGATCATATTCACATTTATATTTTTTTACAATACATTTCCCATTTCTTATCTGTGGCCATCTTAACATATCCGATAATCTGTATCTATCATAATTATTATATAGTATATCACTCATATCAAATAATATAATTATTTATTAAAAATTAATTAAATTATTTTTACGCATCTATGCATTTAAGCACGACCAGCAGCTCTGGCGGCACCAGCGGCGGCACCAGCGGCGGCACCGGCAGCACGACCCATAGCGGCAGCACGACCAGCAGCCTTAGAGGCAGCAGCGGCAGCACCAGCAGCCTTAGCAGCAGAAGCACCACGGGCGGCACCAGCAGCTCTGGAAGCAGCCTTAGCAGCACCCTTAGCGGCAGAGGCAGCAGCCTTGGCAGCTCTAGCGGCTCCCTTAGCGGCAGCCTTCTTCATTGATTTAGCTCTGCGAACAGAAGCAGTTTTTCCTCTTGCTTTACTAGCAGCACGGGAACGAAGTCTTCTCATTGTTTTAGCCATTATATATATAACGAACAAAAAAATAAAAATACATTTTTATTTTACATTTTCATATATTCACATTTTCATATATTCACATTTTCATATATTCACATTTTCATATTTTCACATTTTCACATTTTCATATTTTCACATTTTCATATTTTTACAATTATTTTTCCTAAATTACCAAATCGTATCCGTATTTTCCCACCACATGTCATCCCCCTTCTTAACATCATATAATTGTCTAAAAATTTTTAGACGTGATAAAGGACAATTACATCTATATTTTTCTAAAGGATGTGGATTCTGTTTTAATTGTGCTGGTATCGCTTTATCAAATATCTTTTGTCTTGATTGAATCGCAGTAAATATATAAAATTGTTTTAATGACATATCTTTCACTAAAGGTATTTGATTATTTACTACCTGATAATAAAATAAATACTCTTCTGCTAAAGATAAACCTGAAATATCTGCTAAATCTTCTCCCACACCTATACTTGCATCAAACTCTATTCCATCTCTTGCAGCAACTTCTTCGTATTGTTTTACAACATTATCTATTTTCTTTTGATACTTTTTTCTATCTTCATCAGTCCACCAATTATTTAAATTACCATTTTCATCAAATTTACTTCCCATATCGTCTAAACTATGACTTAACTCATGACCTAATGTATATCCCATATATGCTAAATTATATTCTATCCCATAATTATTTAAATCCATAAATGGTCTTTGTAAATATGCTAAAGGTACGTAAATCGAATTACTTGTTGGTCTATAATATGCGTTTACCATATATGCTTGCGTTCCCACTAATTTAAATTCATTCCAATCTACTTCTGGTATATCTATCACATTTTCTCCTTCTAAATCTATAAACCTTCTCCTCTTCCAACTTGATAATAATCCTAAATTATGATACGGATTATCATCTTCATACTCTAATATTGGATCTTCTTGTAATGATAACCCTTTTGTTGCCGATGACGCAGAATCCGGCATCGATATTACTACTTCTAACTTTTTTAATTTTTTTATTGCTGCATTTCTCGTTTTTGATGATAACCATGTATTTCTTCCTAACTTATTAATAAATATCTCTTTCAAATCCTCTACTAAATTATACACGTATACAGCTTTCGTTGTATCCAAATATTCTTTTACATATAGTTCTGTTAATAATGTATTAAATGTTACTGATAACATAAATATTGGATATAAATCTTTTGGAAATCTTACTGGCTGACCTGCTACAAATTTACCATAAAAATCAAAATATATATTATTCCAATCCCATTCAAATCTTATTAATTGTTTATAATTTATAAATAAATACCATGATCTCCATTTATTTGATGTCCAATTATTTTTCATTAAATCTATTGTACATTTTAATGAATTTAAACTTGATACTATTATTTTATCAGGAACATTTTCTTTTTTATATCCTTGTTTTATACAAAACTCTGTCCATTCAAATCCATAATCTTTTTCTACTTGACTTTTTGTTAATATATTATAATAATTTGGGTCTTCTTTTTTTATTTTATTACAACCCATTGCGTCTAATAATTGACATTCTACATCCCAAATATCCAACGGATCGTATGATTCTTCTGGTAAACATGTCTTAAATACTTTTTTAATAAATTTCAAGTATTCGTTTTTAAATTTTTCTTTAAAAGATTTTGTTTTTGGTGTATCTAATGGATCTTCTATATACACAAAATAATCATATAATCCTAATGTTGGTGTACTTAAATGACTTCTATATTTTGCTACATTCTTTTCATCTGGTAATACATTCCATACTATAGGAGCTTGCCATGCTGTTACTTCATCTCTATTTAAATAAACCAACATATCGGTTATCGATTCATTATTTATTATATTGTCTATATTTCTTTTTATATCTCTTACTGCTCTAAATGCATGACTCTTTGTATTATTCATTATACATTTATATATTGCATTTACAGCTTTAGCTTTTTTTAAAGATGGATTCTCTTTTATATATTTTTTTAATAAATCTAATACTTGTCTATACACTTTATCCTGTACTATCCTAAAATCATCTACTTCTACATAATATTCTGGGTGTTTTTTTAATGCTTGTGTTTGTTCTTTTATCCATCCATAATTCACATATGTATAATAATCTTGATTTGGTTTATTTTTATAATATGTTGGATCCTTTATATTTTTTAGTTGCTTTTCTAATACTTTTGGATATTCGTCATAATCTACATTATATTTCTTAATATGTCTGTCAAACCTTTCAATATTACTATCTCTAAATAGTCTCTTTAACATTGGAGCACTTGTTCCTTTCATCATACTTTCAAATTGCTTTCTTGCATCTACTATTATATCTTCTCCTATCGGTTTATTGTTAAATCGTAACGGATATTTATATGATTTCTCATATATGGTTACTTTATTTTCTTTATTTTTTTGTGATTTATTCTTTTTTTTATGACTTTTTTTTTTATACTTCCTTTCACCATTTATATTAAATAATCACATTATAAATTCATATTTATAAATTCATATTTATTTATACTTCTATTTATAAAAATATCAGCCTTTTAAATCTGTAAAGGTGTAAAAAAAAAACATTTTTAATTATTTTATTTTTAAATATACAAAATTCAACTATAATATTATACTATTTATTATCTTTTTTTACCATCCATCAGTTATTTCTTCTTCGTCTGATGACGACTCCTCATCACACCAATTCACTACACGTCTTACCTTTCTAATTGGTAAAGGACATAATTCTTCCATTGTTGCTTCTTCCATTGTTGCTTCTTCCATTGAACCTATCATTATTTCACTATTCATACTTCTTAAATTTTTATTTTCTTTCACTTTCAAAACTACATTCTCTTTAGGCTTAGCTGCTATTGCTGCCCATCCTGACAATTCTACAGATTCCTTTTTTTCAATTATATCCTCTTCATCATCCGACTCAATTAATAACGTATTAAACACATTTTTTTCTACAGGTAATATCCTATTTGATTTTTTATTTAAATCTATTTCATTTCTCGAAATATAACTTCTTCTTCTATCATCTCTTTCACGCATATTTCCTATTTTTTTTAGCTTCTCACAAAACTTTACAGTATGTCCTTTCTCCTTACAATAACGACATTCTGTTGCTAATAGGCGCGGACATACTACTTTTCCAGATACCTTATCTTTTACATAATGAGACTTATATATTTTTTCAGGTTCTTTTGCATCAAAACATACCTTGCAAAAACTAGAACAGTTATTAATCATTTTCGACATTCTTATTTTATAATTTGAATACTTTATTTATTTAATTATAAAATACACCTTTTTGTAAAAATTTACTTCAATTTTTTTTATTTCGAGTCTTTTTCAAAAGTATTACAAAAATAAAGAAAAAATCATATTTATTTATTTTTATAATATTACAATCTATCACATTTTAACACATTTTTATTTAATTACTTTATTCATCTATAAAATTTTCTAGACTATCATTATCACCTACCTCATCTATATCTTCTTCTTCAGATGAAGATCCTGAAGAAGAATCTGATTCATATCCACCTTCATAATTATTTTGATGTGATATAATCCCTCGTACTAATTCTGTACCAAATACTTCTAACATATGTTTAATTGCTCTCTTAGGATTACGAGATACATACATTATTGTGTCTAGATGTGTAGATAAAGGAAACGTAGCTATTTCATCCTTCACTAGCTCTAATCCCTCTCTATAATCTAATTTCGTTGTTCTCGTTGGTTTTTCATCTTCAATATTCGTTCTACATAAAGGACATGTATTATTATCTTTTAGCGCACGAACTAAACATGTTAAACAAAACGAATGTTTACAATTTGTTCTTGCAAAATTTTTATTTTCATCTAATCTTTCCATGCAAATTGCACATTCATCACATTCTTCTCTCTTTTTATTCATTTCATTTTTTTCATTTACACGCACATTATCAATTAGAATAGTTGTTGACATTTTTCAATTCTTATTTAATTCTTATTTAATTCTTATTTATTTAATATTTATAATTCTATATTTTGAAAAATATACTTCAATTTTTTATATTGGTAATTCCATTACATATCTTATTACTATTGTAAAAATTATTAAATGTAATACTATTCCTTTTAATGTTGGACAACCATTTTCTTCTGTCTTACCTATTATATTTCCTAATAATATATTAGTAATTTTATAGAAATATGGATTTATTATTATAATTAAAATAATTAATGTATAAATACTATATTTCCATTTACTATAATTATTTAGTGTTTTTTCTTCTTTTTCACAATTACAACAACACATTATTTATATATATACATAATATATATAAATTATGACAACATTAATTAAATACATTATAGCTATATTTATTGGTATTACAGTTGGTTTCATTGGAGGATTTCAAGGTATTGCCGGTGGTTTTTATATTACTGCATTAGCATTGGCTACTGGTATCGTACATAATCATAGATCAGCAGCGGGTACTACTCTTTTATCTATTTTATTTCCTATATCTGCTGGAGCCGTATATGAATATTACCAAACTGGAGATATTGATATTCCTGTTGCTATTATTATTGCTGTTTTTTATACTATATTTGCTACTTATGGTGCAAGATTTAATGCCAAGTTTTCTGAACAATCAGTTTTGTATTCATTGTCTATTTTATTAGGAGTTACATCTATTTATTTTGGTTATTCTGCATACACATATCATAAAAAAATAAAAAAATAATCATAATAATTTATTATCCTATATACCTTTATTAAATTAGAAATATATCTAATCTATATACTATATTAAATATATTTCTAGAGAGAAATTACATTTATATATTATTATAACATTTCACATCTAGCTTCTTCTCACTTTCATATTTCCTTATTCATATTTCCTTATTCATATTTCCTTATTCATATTTCCTTATTCATATTTCCTTATTCATATTTCCTTATTCATATTTCCTTATTCATATTTCCTTATTCATATTTCCTTATTCATATTACAAAAAATTGATGTGTATTTATTTAAATCTAATCAACGTAGATTAATTTTTAATCATAATATTTAAATATTTAACATATAACTATTCATTATGAACTCTTGTTTGATTTGCTGTGAAGATTTTAATAAATCTATCCACAAGCAGGTCTCATGTCAATGGTGCAATTTTTCTGCATGTCGTTCTTGTTGTCAGACTTATATTTTAGATCAACAAGAAACCGTATGTATGAACAAGAGTAAAAATCCTGATGGTAAATTTCTATGTCAAAAACCATGGACTAGAAAATTTGTAACAGACACATTTCCAAATACTTGGGTCAATAAGGAATGGAAAAATATGAATGCTAAAATTTCTCTTGATACTGAAACTGCTTTATTACCAGCTACGATTAGCGTTATTGAAACACGCAAAGAGATCGATGCTATGAAAGATGAAGTCAATCTTATTGAGGCACAAATTAAACTCTTAAATGAGAGACGTTGGAATTTAAAGCATCAAATTAATGCTGGAGGTAGTCTCCAAACTACTAAAACTCATTATGTTGCTCGTAGATGTCCAGATGAAAACTGTCGTGGATATCTTTCTAGTCAATGGAAATGTGGTATATGTGATAAATACACTTGCTCTAAATGTCATACTATAAAAGGTAATAGACATGATAATCAACATATATGTGACCATGATACTCTTGCTACCGCTCAACTATTAGCAAACGATACTAAACCTTGTCCTAAATGTTCTACTCTTATCCATAAAATTGAAGGATGTGACCAAATGTGGTGCACACAATGTTATACCGCATTCAGTTGGAAACGTGGAACTATTGAAACAAAGATACATAACCCACACTTCTACGAATGGCAAAGACAACAAAACGGAGGTAATGCTCCCAGAAATATTGGTGATTTCGAATGTGGTAGAGATATGAATGACATTGTCTACATACAACGTCAAATCTATATTATATTGAATCGTAAAAATTGTATGAAGAATTTAACGAATGAGCAAAAAACTAACATCAATTTAGTTAAGAACCATAGCTCTATTATTGTCCGCAGAAACATACATTTACATGAACTAGATGCTCCACGTTTCATGACTAATAATGTCGTAGATAACCTAGAATTACGTGTAAAGTTCCTTCTCAAAGAAATAAACGAAACACAATTCAAGTCAAAGATTCATAACGCATATAAAACACATGAAAAAAAAAAAGATATTTATAATGTCATTCAACTACAAATTCAAGTTGTTAATGATATTATTCACAGAATATATTCATTGTTAAAACCTAATGTAAATGATCTTAATAATGCTCTTTTTATCACACAACATCAAGCTAACAAAATTATTAATATATATCAAGAAATACATACTATAACCGAATATTCTAATAGTATTTTAAAACAACACGCCAATACATATAAATGTAAAATATGGAATATTAATTATACCGATGATAGAATTGGTGTTTTGAATTAACATATATGTATAATCTATATCCTTAGTTTAAAAATAAAATAAAATAAAATAATTTGGCCTTATTGCTTTTTTTATGTTACTTTAAATATTCTTTACATACAAGTTATCTTCTATATTTTCTATTCACATTTATAAATAATATACAATTTATAGAGAGAAAATATATATATTTATTCAATACTAGATTCCAGACAGACATATTCTTTATTTTTAACTAAAAACATATTCTAAAAAAAAATTGATCTGGTTTTTGACAAATATATGTTAGTATCTAACAAATTATATTAGACAATTTAAAATTTAAAATTCAAAATTAAAAGAAAATTAAAATGAATACTGAACAAGAATATAACATTGCATTTCATTGTGCTGATTGTGTTAAACCCATTATTCGTGATAGCGAAGACCACAAATATAGCGGAACATTCGACAACGAACACTGGTTTTGTGGAGATTGTTATGACGAAAAGCTAGACGAAGATGATATTGATATATGCGGTGTTACTGGTGGCTGCATGGATGGATATACTGGTTGTGGAAAATCATTCAACTCAGTCTTAACTATCATGCTTAATAATACGAGCTTTTGTAAACCATGTGCTAAAAAATATATGGAGGATATTATAAAACAAGGTAAATGTAAGATATAAATATCAATATAAAACTAAATATTTATCTAGCGATTGTGAATTAAAAATAATATATATTATTTTATAAATTAAATTTAGTGCTTTTTTTTATGTTACTTTAATATTCTTTACATACAAATTATACTCTATATTTTCCATTCATAATTATAAATAATATACAAGTCATAGAGAGAAAGTACATATTTAATGATTTAATTATTTTAAATTATTTTTCAGATACCATAATATTATTGGCGATTGATCCTTAATATTGTGCTAGACAGATACCATAATATTGTGATAGATATATTCCAGAGTACTGTGCTAGACAGATACCCTAATATTGTGATAGACATATTCCAGAGTACTGTGATAGACAGATACCCTAATATTGTGATAGACATATTCCAGAGTACTGTGCTAGACAGACACTATATAACCAACCCTACCAAACAACCCTTAAAAAACTCTAAATCTACCCTTCTTCCCACTATACAGTCAATCCCCACTAACCGGAAATCGGTGACATAACTGGAAATCGGTAACATAAGTATTTACCAGTTCAAACAAAAAAATATTGAACTCAAAATGAACCCAATATTTTCTATTTTTTCTATTTAATTTTACATATACACTAAAAACTATACACTAAATTTTTACCTATAATTTACTCTCTAATTAATTCCATAAAATCATCGATACTGAATCCGGTTTTACATGATACCTTAAAATCCGATTCCACCTCTACTTTATTTTCACAATCCATTTTATTTCCAACCACATAAATCTTAATATTTCCGCAATTTTTTTGAATATCTTGTTTCCATTTTGATACAGAATTCGCGGTCCATTTATTATCCAGAGAATACATTACAATTGCTATATCACTATTTTTATAGTAACCGACTCTACGATCATCGAACTTTTCTTTACCTGCGATATCCCATATATTATATTTTATTCCACAGTCTCTATCTACAATCGGTCTCACTTCGACCCCCAACGTGGTTTTATATATTGGGTCAAAATCAAATCCCGATAATCTCTTTACAAACTGAGATTTTCCTACTCCTCCATCTCCAACAATGACTACTTTCTTTTCTCTAATTACAGACATATTTAATTTGAATTAACTTCTTATTTTTAATTACTTATTGTATCTCTTTAATTTGTAAAAAGCACTTCAATTTTTTTTTCTTGTCTGACCAACAAAAAATATTGAACTCAAAATGAACTCAATATTTTTCTATTTTTTCTATTTAATTTTACATATTACACTAAAAACTATACACTACACTATACCATTAGTGCTTGTGGTATATACATATTGTTCTCTATAATTATTGCGGGTGTGATACAATAGTATGCTTCTGCTTCTGGTATTTCCTCAAATGGCGATATCACTTGGTCATCATCTATTTCTAATACATCATGAAATCCTGGTGGCGCACAGTCTATTACTTCATCGTCATCAGTATATATCATCTCTGTATTTTCATCTTCACCAAAGTAATTTCTAATGTCTTCTTCCGTGAAAGTAAATATGTCACTGTCAAACTCATTATTCACTCTTCTATCATTTGTGTTAACATTATTATTCTCTATGCTTAAAGTCGTAAGATACGAGTTATCCAGTTCATCCAACCAATTGTATTCGCTCAATCTTGTTTCTTCTTGTTCTTGCTCTTCTTCTGGTTCTATAGTTAAATCTATCATGTTATTTTCTGGCTCTTCTCTGTCTACATCTATATCTGAATCTACTAAGTTATTTTCTCTATTGCCAAATGACTCTATTCTGTATTCTATAAATTGTTCAAAAGCATAATTAAACAATTTGTCGGCTATACTCGGCGCTATATATTCAATCGACCATTCGCGTATCTCTCCTCTCATCCCTATCTCCTTTCCAATTATCTTACTCACTGTTTTTTCTATATCTCCTATACACATATTCTTTAATGCTGACGCACGTTCATATACATCACACGAATCCATAGCACTGTCAAAATTCAACAACTTCTCTATTGTTATTTTACATTCGTTCTTCATCCACACCTCACCATACGCTACAATGAACGATTCCCAATAGTACATTCGAGCACCATAACTAGACATCCCTTGAATCTGCACATTATTCCTCAAACTATTTTTGAATCTCCTTCTCGCACATTCCCACCCCATTAATGCGTATGTACTACATAATGGTAATGTTACATCATACAACTCATCTAAGTTAAATCTCTCTACGTACCTCTCTGTATCCATCTGTTAAATTTTTAAATTTATCTACTCTATGTATAATTACATTTATATTTTCCACAATATCTACAAAATACTCTTCAATTTTTTTACACTACATCTAGATCTATATCATCTATATCAATAAATAATCTCTTCAACACATAATATAGAAACAAACATACAACTCCTATTCCTATTAGAATTTCTAATACTACTGTCATTTATATTTTTTAGATTAATTTATCTTACTTCTTATCTCTTATATCACTCTCACTTTTTACAAAAACTCTTCAATTTTATTCATTTTTTTTGAAAAATACACTTTCTAACAAAAAATTGAACTTTTTTCTTTCAATAGGTCAAAAGTACTTAATAAACTTAAGCATAAATTTAAATTTAAAAATTTCAAACAAACTAAACTTACAACTATGTCATCTGTCTCTGTCTCTGCTAATACTTTCCCTGATTTCTTCAAGAGTCTCACCAAATTAGCCAAGTCTAACATTCCTTCTCCCAAAGAACTTCAAACCAAGAAATTCGCTAAGGCTAAACGTGCTAAAATTTTTAGTAAACAACGCATCGTTCAAGCCAAAATTGATAAGAAAGAAGCCTATAAACAAGCCAAAATTGATAAGAAACAAGCCGATAAACAAGCCAAAATTGATAAGAAACAAGCCGATAAACAAGCCAAAATTGATAAGAAGGAAGCCGATAAACAAGCCAAAATTGATAAGAAGGAAGCCGAAAAACAAGCCAAAAAACAAGCCAAAAAACAAGCCAATACACCTGAAACAAACAACGATTATTTCCTCAATACTCTATTCAAATTAGCCAAGACTAATATGCCTTCTCCCAAAGAACTTCAAACCAAAAAACTCGCTAAGGCTAAACGTGCTAAAATTTTTAGTAAACAACGCGCCAAAGAAGCTCTAAAACAAGCCAAAATTATTCAAAAGGAAGAAGCTAAAGCTTTAGCTAAGGCAAAAAAAACTCTAGCTAAAGCCGATAAAATTCTACTCAAAGAAGACGCTATTAGTCTCAAAATCGCAAACGAAATAGAACGAGAAGATATTGTCAACACTTTAATGCTTAAATTAAAAACTCCTGTATAATTTTAAAACCATATATATTCTATTTTATAAATTAAATTAAATTAAATTAATACACTACATTAGTGCTTTTTTTTATCTCATTAGAGAGAAATAGATATATTTAAAATAAATATAAGCCATCTATTATATTTATTTCTCTCTCTATATACTTATTCATTTTTCTCTTATTCTATAAACAAATATTAATTACATTACAAACATAAAAAATACTATAACATTTTACCCTTTTTTCTCTATCAATAGAGAGAACATGATTTAATACCAATTAATTATACTCTACAATTTTACCCTACACTTATACCCTACAATTTTACCCTACACTTATACCCTACACTTATACCCTACACTTATACCCTACAATTTTACCCTACACTTATACCCTTTATTCTCTGTCAATAGAGAGAACATGATTTAATACCAATTAATTATACTCTACAATTTTACTCTAACCAGATATCGGTGACATAACCAGATATCGGTGACATAACCAGATATCAGTGACATAACCAGATATCAGTATCATTATTTATTTATACATCTTTATCTTTTTCAAATACCTGATCCTCTTTTTCAAATACTTTATCCTCTTTTTCAAATACTTTTTCCAATAATTCATAATGAACATTAAAAAAATAAACCCATTTCTTCATTCTACCATTTATATAATCTAATGATACTTCTTCTTCTTCCAATATATTACAATTTTTTCTATGTCTTTTTAATCCATTTCTCTCTTTATAACATTTTTTACATTTCTCACAAATGTTTTTTTCCATATATATATACATTTCTTTCTTTTAATTACTATACATCCATTCAATTAAAAAAATTATATTTATTTATTTTACCTTTATTATACAACACACAATTTCTCTTATACTATTATACTCTTACTATTCATCTTCATCTTCATCAAACTCATCTATCTTTTTTTCTTTTTCATTCCACACTCCTACTGCATCATGCGACTCTATATCATACAATACATCATCTTCCGATTTTAGATAACATTTTCCATCATACTCGAATTTTATTACTTTCGTTTCTTCCTCTTCCTCTTCCTCTTCTTCTATTTTTTCTTCACATATCTCTTTTATTTCATTATTTTCTTGCTCCAATAATGATGCTATTAAATCTTCTCCTGCATCATTATTTATTATCTCCTTTGTATTTTTTGGTCTTCCTCTTTTCTTTTTTTCTCCACACTCGCTATCCGTATCATCTGCACTCGTTTCTTTCTTTGGACGTCCTCGTTTACCTTTCTTTTCTTCAAAATGACATTCTGGTATTATCCAATTTAATCGTGAAGCTTCCCGCATAGCTTCTTCTTTATTTATATTTAATTTCTTCATTACATTCGCATAAGGTATTGTTGCTTTCCCTTTTGGATCTACATAATCCAGTATCCCGCACCTCAATCTATCCTCTACACTTCCATATGGAGCTGCTCCTCCATTCTTCTCTATCAACTTCACACAACTACAGCAATATTCCAATGATTCTGATTTCAATCGTGTACATTGAGTATGTAACCCATTGTTCAATCTCAGTGCACTACAATGACCAACCAATACCTCACCACACCACGGTATTACTACTTTCAAATCCAACTTCTCTTCCACCTTCTTCTCCAACTTATCTTCCACCTTCAAATCCAACTTATCTTCCACCTTCAAATCCAACTTATCTTCCACCTTCAAATCCAACTTATCTTCCACCTTCAAATCCAACTTATCTTCCACCTTCAAATCCAACT
>Ga0233414_10000735_pt1 | contig 13123 bp, 6 predicted proteins | sample Na_anoxic_10_MG_FD_189020 | JGI IMG/M metagenome (GOLD analysis project Ga0233414, IMG submission 189020) | Seawater microbial communities from Saanich Inlet, British Columbia, Canada - Na_anoxic_10_MG | ecosystem: Environmental > Aquatic > Marine > Inlet | place: Canada: British Columbia...
AGGATTTTGGTCACCTGGAGATCATCATCGCGTCAGAGATCACGTCGCGCGACGGCGACATCCTGGGACTTTATCTCAACAGCGACGTGCCGGCGGGGATGAGCGCGGCCGAGACGGTGGAAGCGATCCACGCGCAAGGCGGGCTGGCCATAGCCGTGCATCCTTATTCGTTCGTGGCCCCGATCCTGTTCAAGGGCGTCAAGGGGCTCGCGCATTCAGTGCCTTTTGACGGCGTGGAGACGCGCAACGCGGCGCCGACCGAGTTCCCCAGCAACTATTTGACGCAATGGGTCAACCGCCGCCGGGGGGCGCTGCCCGAAGTCGGCGGGTCTGACGCCCACTATTTGCCCACTGTGGGTAAGACTTTTACGCTCTTTCCCGGTCACACGTCGGCGGATTTTCGCCGCGCTCTCGAGGCGGGAGAGGTCCAGGCGGGAGGCCAGGTCTATAGCTTTTTCACTCTGGCGCGCGTGGCTGCTCTTTCGGTCCTGGGCCGTATGCCGGTGGCTCAGCCTTCGTTGGCTCACGCGCCAGCTTAAAGAGTCAATACTGCTCATTTCGTTATAAGCACCCGGGCCGGCGAGACACCACTCGCCGGCCCGTTTTGTCTCTTGGCGCTCGATCTTTGGTCGGCGCAAGCCGCCAAACTGCATTCCCTCGCTTGGGCAAGCGCCTTGACTATAACTGAGATTTGTCATTCTTCCAGCGCCATCTCTACCACGCGATCCAGGCGAAAGGTGCGCTGTTCGCCGCGCTGGTAGCAATGAGCGATCAGGTACAAGACGCCCCCTCGCGCATTCACACGCAGGGGACGCACTAGACGATCTGTTTCCCGGCCCCTGGCATCTATATAACGCATCTGCACCCGCCCGCCGTTTTCCAGCGCATCGGTGATGGCCGGCGGCAAGGGCAGGGCACGAGAGTGTGGATAAAGAATTGGGCCACCCTGAAACTCGATCAGTTGCCCCAACGTGGTGATTCCCTGGCGACGCTCCAGGTCCGAGAGGATCCGTTCCAAAACGCCACAGGTGGCTTGCACGTCACTCAGCGCCCGGTGAGTCGGGCTGACCTTTACCCCCAGGGCTGCGACAACGGCGGATAGGCTGTTGCGGGCCAGGTTGTAGGCGCGGCGCGTCAGGGTTAGGGTGTCTATCACCGGGTTTTCAGGCAAGGGTAGCCGCGCAATCTCGAGTTCTGCTGCCAGGAAACTCAGGTCAAAGGGAGCATTGTGGGCTACCAACACTGCGCCCTCGATTACTTGCAGCAAGGGAGCGGCGACCTTGTCAAAGGTAGGTGTACCCCGGAGCATTTCTGCCGTGATACGATTGACACGAAAGGCTCCTGGCGAGATCGGTCGCCGTGGGTCCACTAGTGATTCAAAGCGATCCAGTTCTGCGCCGTTACGAACACGCAGACATGCCACTTCGCAGATGCGATGGCCGTAGGCCGGGCTTAGACCGGTGGTCTCGACGTCAAAGATGGCAAATATGGTTTCGTCTAGCGGTTGATGGGGGTCGAAATGGACGGGCGGGTCAACGTGAAACTGGTTCATTAACGTCTCCGCTTGTTGTGTTTAGTAGCCCTTTGGGCTTTTGTGGCTGATTGACGCATCGTCTCAAGCCACACTTCTGACTTTCAATATCTTTTCTTTCATCGTTACTGAACCATTTGCTCAATTGCGCCCTAACCATATCCACCTCAGAAGACCCAAAATCTTCATAAATTTGCTTCGCAGCCTGGGCATACTGAATAGCTTGATTGCGTCTCCCCAATTCATCTAGTATTAAGCTGACAGACCAAAGCGCATCTCCTTCTTCGGGATAACCACCAATCTGGCGAAGAATGGTTAAACTTTGCTCATGATACTTAATCGCAAGTTCTTTATCATCTAGGAGGTAATGAGCGCCACCCAAATTACTCAATGTATGGGCTTCATCAAGCTTCGCGCCAACTTTTCGAACGACATCTAGCACCTGTAAGTAAAAATCGACAGCTTGACGAGGTTGATTCAAAGCAATGTAAGCATTAGCAACATTACCAAGCCATACAAACTCGTTCTCCTCGTCCTCTACTTCACGGGCGATATTCAAAGCTTGCTCGTAAAATTTAACTGCGTGTTGAATTTCATTCAATTCCATATGAACTAATCCCAGATTTCCAAGTGCTTTACCTTCATTTCGCCGGTCATCAGTCTCCCGAGCAAGTGTTAATTGCTGTTGATAGAGTTGCATTGCGTGATAAAATTTACCTAGTTCCTTGTGAGCAGTGCCTAATGCGCCTAGAACGTTACATTTCTTGCTGCGGTCACCGATGGCGCTGGCGATAGTTAAACATTGTTCATAAAACTCGATAGCAGAAGATGACTTTTTCAGAGCAACGTAAGTATCTCCTAGCCTCGCAAGCGCATTGTATTCTCCATCTTGATTTTCAATCTCGCACACGAGCTTCAAATGCTGTTCAAAAAATGCAATGGCATGTTGAAAGTCTCCAAGATTGATATGAGCACTACCTAGTCTTTCCAATGCCTCACTTTCACAACGACGGTCCCCAATCTCACGCGCAATGGTTAGGCTCTGTTCATAACACTTCACAGCATATGCGCTTTCTTCCAAAGCACTGTAAACATCGCCTAATTTGCGCAAAGTCTTAGATTCATCACGGTGGAGGCCAATTTTACGAGCTAATTCCACACTTTGCTTATAAAACTCTACAGCGCGATGTAGGTCTCCCAGAGAGACATAAACCGACCCTAAATTATAAGATCCACCACACTCCGTCATACGGTCGCCAATCTCGCGAGCAATTGTAACCCGCTGTTTATAGAACTGGGCAGCACGGGACATTTCATTACGAGCAAAGTATACATTCCCTAAGCCATTGAGTGCATCACTTTCTTGCTTGCGGTCACCAATTTCCCGGTGAATACTCAAGGCCTGCTCAAAAAAGTTCATGGCCTGCTCGAGTGCTTCCAGTTCCAAATAAACATTGCCTATGTTGTTAAGTGTTGCACCTTCACTGCGACGGAGACCCATTTCACGAGCTATTTGTAAACTCTTTTCATAATATGTGAACGCATTTTCTAATTCATCCAAATCTTTGTAAGCATTGCCCAAATTGTTTAAAATCTCTGCTTCTGTAGCTTGGTCACCCAAAGTGTGTATAATAGTTAAGCTCCGTTCACAAAATTCAATAGCACGGTGGGTATCACCCAAATTGCCATAAACTAATCCGAGGTTTGCTAACAAAGAGCCTTCAGCCACAGCATCTCCAAATCCTCTAACTGCTTGCAAAGCTTGTTGATAGAATTCAACAGCTTGAGTAAAATCTCCCAAGGCTGTATACATAGTACCAAGGTTACCTAAACTCAGAGCTTGACCTTGCTCACTACCAATCTCACGCTCAATACTCAAAGCCCGTTCTTGACACGCAATAGCCTTTGGCAATTCTCCCAGAATGTAGTAAGCGTTACTCAGGTTACTTAAAATAATCGCTTCACTCTTATGCTCATTCATCTGGCGCACATCAATTAGTATTTGCTCGTAGATTTTTATAGCGTGGTCTACCTCGCCCAACGCAATATGCGCTAAGCCAAGATTATTTGAGAATACTGTTTGAGCCTTTGATATACCCAAGCTATGCGCAGCAGACAAAGCAGATTTAATCCAACGTATTTTCTGATGTGGACTCAGCCGTAATTGTAGGCAATGCATACCTCCGGTATAGTACTTAAAACACAGATTTACTATCTCTTTGTTTTCCCCAGCATAGGATTCAATCCACGCATACCCCGCTTCTATATTATCTTGCTCCAGGTCAAATAGATTTAATCCCTGTGTAAATGATGCGCCACTAGCAGCGCAAAATTCACCCGCTTTATTCAAGATGCTTTGATAATGCTTTGCATGACGCAGATTGGCTTCATAGCGACTGGGCACAGGCTATTCCTCCGCTAGAAACAACTTTGCGAGCATTGTCAGCAAGACGTGTATCTGAAAAAGTCCCGCGATGAAGACTATACACTGTTCTCTGACTCTTCCTTTTCTGCCAGTCGAGCACAGAGTACATTAACATGGGCGCTATCCGCTTCGACATCAGGATGGCCGATCTCGCGTTCAAATTCCACCATTATCCGCATTAATTCGATAGCGCGTGCCAAGTTGCCTTTTCTTTCATAAATTAGCCCAAGGTTCCAGCTAGTACAAGCCTCCCCTCTGCGGTCACCAATTTCACGAGCCATAATGAGACGGCGCTCATAGAAATCAACAGCACGCTCGTGTTCACCAAGTTTGTCGTAAGCGAGACCCAAGTTACCAAGGTGCCGGCTTTCACTCTGAAGGTCTCCGATCTCGCGCGAAACCTGAAGGGCTTCTTGATAAGAAGCAATGGCGTGTTTGGGTTGACCAGCATTGTGATAAGCAAGACCAAGATTTCCAAGCAACGCCCCTTCACCTTGACGATCACCAATTTTGCGGACGACAGTAAGAGCTTGATGGTAATACTCAATAGCTCGCTCGCTCTTCCTGAGATTGTCGTAAGCGAGAGCCAAGTTGCCGAGATCGGCCCCTTCGCCCTGGAGATCACCAATTTCATGGGAAATAGCGAGAGCTTGCTTATGATAACGAATCGCTTTTTCGTACTGCCCGAGGGTGTTGTAAGCAAGACCTAAGTTGGCTAACGTGATGGCCTCGCCTCGAGGGTCGTTGAGTTCATGTCTTATAGCAAGGGCTTGCTCGTGGTGTTTAATAGCACGTTGTGGCTGACCAAGAGCAGCGAAAGCATTACCTAAATTGTTCAGTATGGCTCCCTCGCCATGACGGTCGTCAATTTCGCGCGAAATGACGAGCGACTGATTGTAATAGTTCATAGCAACTTGAAGTTGTCCAATATGACGGTGGGCGAATCCCAGGTTATCCAAATGTGCGCATTCAGAAGCGCGACGATTTAAACGGCGTGCCGCATCCAACGCGATCTCAAGCCACGCAATCCGGTCCTGTGGATTTTGTCGTAGGTTAAGCACAAACGCACCAGCATCGGGATAAGCATCACATAGCGCGGCAACTTCATCCTCAGCATCATTTGAGATCGTCCAGCGGTGCCCGGCTTGGACATTGGCCCATTCTCGGTCAAACTGTGTCAAAGCCTGCATTGCACTGTCGCTGCCTTGTAGGTACAGTTCATTTACAGCGCTTAACACGCTCAGATAGTATGTGGTATGCTGAAGATGGGCTTCACGAAGACTGGGCATAATTCGTCAACCTTTAAAACTTTTCACTACTTGCGCCAGCTTGCACTTGCCATTCAGTCAATTGCTGCCGCACCTCGGCGGCCCTGGGAGCTTCGATCTGTTCATAAACCTTAAGTGCATCTTCAGCATAGATGATGGCTTGAGATCGGTTGCCAAGTTCATTAAACGTCCGGCTCAAGTTCCAGAGCGTGTTACCTTCGCCGCGGCGGTCGTCAATCTCCCGCTTGATGATTAACGACTGTTCGTAAAACTCGATGGCACGGTGTGTCTCGCCCAGAGCATCGTATGCTTTGCCCAGATTGTGTAATGTGGCCCCTTCACCACGACGATCACCGATTTCGCGAGCGATGGTGAGTCGCCGTCCGTAGACTTGGATTGCTTGGCGGGTTTCACCCAGACTTGCGCGGGCATTCCCCAAGTTGCCTAACATCGCCCCCTCACCACGGCGATCACCGATCTCGCGCAATATGACCAGACCTTGTTCGTAATACTCGATAGCACGGCGGATTTCCCCCAGTTTAGCGTATGCGATGCCCAGGTTGCCCAGGACTTTACCTTCCCCCCGCCGATCACCGATCTCACATAGAACAGTTAGCCCCCGCTCATGACACTTTATGGCCCGCCGGATGTCACCCAAAAGATAGTACGCATTGCCAAGATTGCCGAGACCCTTGCCCAGACCACGGAGGTTATTAGTCTCCTGTGCGACATCAAGCCTCCGTTCATAGAACTCAATGGCGCGACGGGCATCTCCTAATGCTGCGTAAGCCCTACCCAAGTTTCCCAGCACCAGTCCTTCGCCACGAAGGTCGCTAATCTCGCGAGCAATAGCAAGTCGCCGCTCATAAAACTCAACAGCGCGACGTGTCTCGCCCAAAGCATAGTAAGCGTTACCCAAGTTGCCCAGAGCTTGCCCTTCACCGCGACGATTGCCAAACCTGCGAGTTACTGATAAATCTTGCTCGTAAAACTCGATAGCACGGCGAGCCTCACCTAAAGCCTCATAGGCCACACCTAGGTTACCTAAATGTACCCCTTCGGTGGCAGGGTCCTTCAACTGCTGGGCGGCTCTCAGGGCGGCTTCTAGCCAGCGGATACGTTCGCGCGGATGCTGCCTCAGATTGAGTAGATGTGCTCCGACACGCGGATAAACAGTGCATAACTCAGCTATCAAATCGTCATCTCTAACATTTACTGCAACCCACGCCTGCCCTGTCTGGATGTTAATCCACTCCAAATCAAACAGCCTCAGCCCGCGCCGGAGCGCCTCACCGCCTTCAAGATAGAGATCGTTAACGGTGGCCAATATTTCTTTATAATGTCTAGTGTGTCTCAGTTGAGCTTCACGAAGACTGGGCATAGCTTATTCCTCCGTGAGCAATGACTTGGCGTGCATCACCAGAAGGGCGTGCATCTGGTAACGACCTATCTCTGGAACGAACTCCAGCAAACCACGGTCCACCAGTACGCGGGCAATTGGTTTTGGGTCTTCCATCTGCCAACATGCCTTCATCGCTGCCAGATCAAAGGTAGCAGGCTTGGGTGCGAAAACCCCCAAATACGCAAAGCAGTCGCGGGTGAGGTTGTCCAACCGTTCGGTGCTCTTTTGCAAAAGAACAGCCACCGTAGGCGTAGTCTCGTTAGCCAGATCAGCACGATCGGCGGGCGCTTGGGCTTGCAGAAGCTTGGCTCCTTCTCGTAGCTCAACCAGCAAGTCTGTCACCTCGAAACCGTAGCTGGCCTCGACGTTGAGCAAGTGACCAGCTACTTGCAAGGCCAGAGGCAGACCTTCTAAATCATGAACCAGTTCCAAGCTTGATTCAGGATATTGTTCAACAACTACTGGGGCCAGTGCCTGCAGCAACTCGAGCGATTTCTCGTCGGTCAGGACAGACAGTCTGTAAATGTCGTCGGCTGTGGGCGCCAGCGCTTGCGCCACGCTGCTCAGGCGCGTGGTGATGAGGGTAGCACACCCATATCCACCCACCTTGAACGGCACAGCATGTTCAGGTTCCCACACATCGTCCACGATGAGGAACATGCGCCTGTTTCGCAACAGTGCAGCTAACTGCGCCGAGGCTTCTTCCAAAGTGCGCGCTCGCAACAAGTCATCGGTGCCCAGAGCGCGACCCCAGGTGGCCAGGTCAGACAGCAAGCTAGGAGTCGGACCGAGCGAAATCCATAGCACTCCATCGGGAAAAGCTGTGATAATATCAGGATCATAGGCCAGCGCAGCAGCAATGGTTGTTTTACCGACACCAGGCCAACCACGAACAGCAGTGAGCACTTGCACAGGCGACACCCTCTCATTACCGGCTGCGACTCCTAGACGAGTTTTGAGATCGTTCAGGGCATCATCGCGGCCAATGATGAGCGAGGGAACTGGCGGTGCATTGCCGGGTCTTGAAAAGTACTCGGGCGCGACCGGCGTTTGCAGTGCGATTTCCTCTGGTCGGAGGTCTCGTAGTGTCTCAGAGGGGATGGCAAAAGCAGCGTCGCGGAATTTGAGCGTCGCGTCGGGCTGGTAGGTCGTCGTGACCATCCCTACTACCCGATCAACACTTGCGTCTAGCACAGGCGCACCGCTCATCCCCGGCGCAATCTCTTGAGCGCGCAGTTGCAGCATTGACGCGCCGCGCTCATCCGTGACCTGTCCCAATATCAACCCTTCAGCCCACACACCCTGAAAATCCCCCACGTGTGGATACCCCAAAGCGCGGAAGGTGTGACCACTCGCACCGGCACTTGGTCCCAACGTCGCCTGCATCACGCCATCAGGGAGCGGGGCTGCCAACTGCAAAAACGCTACGTCCTGATCTGGATGCCAGTCATCCTCCAGCACCTCAGCCGCCACGGTGCCACCAACGTGAAACGCCAGGCGAATCAACTCACCCGGCTGCGCCCCCACCGCTTCCACTACGTGCGCACACGTCACTGCCAACGTCGGAGCGACGACAAAGCCGGTGCCGCCGATGACACTGCCATCCTCGCTCTCCACACGAACAACACAACTCTCAAGCTTCATGTTCCTCTCCCTCAAACTCCCCAACAAACCCACTTGCCCTCCCCCAACTCGTAACCACCAACCTATCCCGCGCCCTCGACGCCGCCACGTGCAGCAGACAACGCTCCTGAACCACCTGATCCTGCGCCACATACGGCGACGGGATCACGCCCTCATTCACCCCCACCATCAGCACGTGCGCAAACTCTAGCCCCTTGACCCGGTGCATCGTCGCCAGGCGCACGCCCGGCCCGGCGTCGTCCTGCGTGCTCGCCTGCAGGTATAGGCAATCAATCCCAGCCGCCTCAAAGGCCGCCTGGTACGCTTGTAGCAAGCTGCTCTTGCGAGCGACGACGCAGATCGTCTCGGCAGACACATTATCCTCGATCATCAGCGATTCTACAACCCCAATCACATACGCCTGCTCGTCCGCCTGCGCGTCGAAATGCCGGACGGTGGGCGGCGCGCCGTGGAGCAGCGACTTGTAGCCCAGGTGGTCGTCCAGGCCGCCGTCCAGGTCGTCAATGGGCTGGCCGGTGAGCACCGACACCGCCCAATCGCGGATCTCCTCAGTGGTGCGATAGTTGATGCGCAGCTTGCTAGAGCGGCCTCGGATGTTGATGCCGCAATGGCTGAGCACCACTGGGCGGCCATAAATGCGCTGGTGCGCGTCGCCGACGAGGAACAGGTCGTTAGAGCCCCCGGGGACGATCTGCCGCAAGAGGCGCAGTTCTTCGGGGTGCAGGTCTTGTGTCTCGTCCACGACGACGGCGCGATAGGGCAGAATGCCCCCCTGCTCGACCAGGTACAGGCGCGTCTGGGAGACGACGTCCAGCCACGTCATCTTATCCAGGGCGTCCAACTCGCGCTGGAACTCGGCCAGCACCTCCCACACGGCCGCGCGCTGCGGACGGCTGAGGCGCACGCCCTGCCCGCGACGGCTCACTCGCAAATACTCCGCTTTGCTCCGCACCTCGCGCCCTTTGACGATGTGTTCCCATTCGTCGCGGTAAAATGCCTCTGGCCAGTCCCCGCTGCCGGCGGCGCTGACGGCGTCGCGCCAGCAGGCGTTGACCTCGTCGTCGCTGGCGACTTTGACCGGGAAACCCTGGGAGCGCAGGAAACGCATGGCCCAGCGGTGCAGGTTGATCACCTCGATGCGCTCGATTTCTGGGCCGCACAGGTGGCGCAGGTTTTCCTCGATGTTGTGGGCCAGGTTGCGCGTATAAGTGGTGAACAGCACCCGGTCGGTGGCCTGGGTGAATACCTCTGCCGCCAGATGACGGGCGCGGTGCATGGCCACGACGGTCTTGCCCGTGCCCGCACCGCCCAGCACCCGCGCCGGGCCGTTGAAATGGCGCTCTACGAGCCGCGCCTGGCTGGGATGCAAAAAGACGCGCCACTTTTCCAGGGGCGCGTTGAGCATTTCTACCAGCTCTGCGGCGCTCTTGACGACGACGAAACGACGGCGGCTGTCGGGATGTTCCAGGGCGGCGTCCAGGTCCTCGGCGTCCACGTCGGGCCTCACCGGCCTGGCGGCGGCCTCGGCCAGGGCCTGGTCCACCGAATGGCCCATGTTGGCGATCCAGAACAGGGTCTCATAAGCCTCGTCGGGCAAATAGGGCTCCAGTCGGTCCAGGTCTGCAGGGGTGTGCAGGGCGCGCACGGCCGGCAGCAACGGACGGGGCAGCCCTGTGCGCAGCAAATCCTCGTCGCCAAAGGTCTCAAACAGCGCGTACTCGCTCAGGTCTTTCTGCTGGACGTCGGGCGGGGGAGCCGCTGCCTGGAGCGCCTCTGTGTCCACGACTTGCAGCGCGCCGGTGACCGGGTTGATCTCGAACTGCTTGTAACGCGCCCAGTCCATGGCCTCGTCGTGGTGGTCCACCCAGGCCAGCAGGTAGGTGTTGCCCTTGCGCGGGTGCAACACGATGGCCCGATACGCCAGGTCAATGCGCACGCTGCGCACACGTCTGTCCCGCGCTTGCTGGACGGGTTCATAGTTGATGCTGTGCGTCGTGGGGTCGTTTTGAAAGCGCGTGATGAACTCGCGCACCTTTTTCTGCTGCGACCTGGGTATCTTGGAAAAGGCGGTCAGGAAATCGGCAGAAATAGCAACTTGTGGCATGTTCACTCCTCCGGCGTCAAGCCGTCAATTCTTGCAAGATCGCATCAACTTGGTCCAGATTATACGTTTTCCAACCAACTCCCGCAAATGCCGCCACGTCGTCCTCTTGGTCGGGCAACAAGACGGCCACCTGGCGCTCTTCCCAGGCCAGCTCGGCGCTCCCCCCAATCCGGCCGGCGTCGTCCAACAACTCATAGCCCACCACCGGCGGCGATGTGGCGGCCTCGATACACGCCCGCAGCAGTTCTCCGCACTCGGGCGCGTACTCGAACGCCTCGGCCCACTCAGTGGAGACCGCTTCAGCCCACCCTGCGGGGACGCCGCCCTCTATCTCTATCTCCCTCTCTATCTCCACCCCTACCTCTTGCGGGACAAACTGCCGCGCGTAGCCTGTCGTCACGGGTACAAAGCCCGGCAAAAACTGGTACAGGTTGGACAGCAGCAAAAAGCGCCGCCAGGCCTCCCTGAATCCTTCCGCCGCGCGTCTGTCGGGCGGGTCGTGCAGGCGCAGCGTGAGGGCCATTTGCGCAGCGTCGCCGCTGCCCAGGGCCGCCTGGGAGGCGTGCATCAACAGGTGGTTGTCCCCCCGCTGGATGATGCCGTAAAGGTGATCGCCGGGCGGGGCGTCGTCGGGGATGTCCAGGTCTGGCAGGCTCTCGTCCTCGCGCAAGGCGGCGGTTTTCTGGCTCAAGAGCGCCGGCTGGACGGGCGGCCGCATATTAGGGGGGCTCGACGCGGCCACGGCCAGCACCTTGGCAAATTCGGACCACGTTCTCTGGGCCGAGTTTTGCAGGTACGCCAAGAGTTGCCGCACGCCGTTCTCGCGTATCAAGCCGGACGGGGGGGCGTTGTTGACGCGCCGGAGCGCGTTCCGAATAAAGCGTTCCTGGGCGTTGTCAAAGAACGGCAGCAGGGCAAAGCGTTCGTCGTCTTGAGACTCGATCACGTCGTCCCAGGTGAGCGACCAGACGTAAAAGCGCCCCGAGGCCACGATGGCGCGCCGCTTGTGGACGTCGCCGGCGAGGCGGTAGTGGGGCTGCACGTGATAGGCGAAACCGTCCGCAAAAACCGCCACCGGGAGCGCGTTCTGTTGGGCCACGCCCTGGGGCCAAAAGACAAAATCGGGCCGGCTGTGAGCGGCGACGCCCTGCGCCGGGCCGAGGCTGACCTGCGGCTCGACCAGCCAGCGCGTGTCGCCGATGCTCAGGTCCCAGGCACGCTTGCCGTTGTATAGCCGGGCGCGCCAAGACCAGGCGCGGTTTTCACCCGCGTGCTTGGACATGGCGTCCACAAAGCGTTGTTCCAGCTCGCTCTCGACCAGGCTCACCATGTCGGCGTCAGACAGGGATGCGATGGGGCTCAGGTCAGACCAGTGGGCCAGGATTTCCTGTAACATTTCCGTGCCCAGACGGCGGGAGATGCGTTCGAGGTCGCGCTGGGCGCGATAGGAGTAGAGGCAGCGATAGCAGGCTCGCTTGTGCGGGTCTGTGCGGCAGCGGCAGCTTGTGAGCTTGTCCAGGGCCAGTTGCAGCAGGCGGCGAAACTCGTCCGGCTTGACCAGGTCGCGCAAAAAGCTGGTGCCGCCGGGGACGGCGTCGTAAATCACCAGAAAGCGGCGTTGGGTGCCGTCGGGGGCGACCTCGGTGTGGGGCAGGATTTGCAGGTGGCCGGGATCGCCCTGGAACTTTAGACGCAGCCCCAGGTCCAGGCAGGCGCGAAAGGTGAGCAGTTTTTCGTCCACCAGGACGGTAGAGACGGGCAGCAGGAGGCGCAGCGCCTCGGACGTGATCTCGCGGTAGAGGTACAGGTCGCGCCATTCGACGGGGCGCTTGCCCGCGCGATAGGTGCAGTTGCGCGCGTGGCGGGGCTCGTCGTCGTGGCGGGGGTCCTTGACCGCGCCGCAACCGGGGCAGACCAGAAAGCCCTTTTCCGGCTGTTCTTGACCCGCGATGGCGACCTTTTTGCCCCAGGCCTCCGTCAGGCCAAAGTTGATCTCGCGCAGCGTCACTTGCCGCAAATACTCGATCCCAAAAGGCAAGGCCGGAATAACCCTCCCCCTCTGCGCCTCTCGCGTCTCTCGCGCCTCTGCGTTTATTTCCTGGTCAGGAATTTCAAAATAGTGCCCGACCTGGTACATCTCCCGTTGGCGGTCATCAGCCTCGTCGTGACTCAAACTGCCCCAATGCTCAGACAAGCTGGAAACCTGGCGCAAGCGCAGCACGTCGTGCTTTTGGCCTACGTCGTTCCACATCGCAGAGCCGCAGGCGGGGCAGGCGGGATGGTGGTGGCTGGCGGAAACCGGCGCAATGTGCGAGCAGCGGTCGCAAAACTGCCAACGCTCGATCACGTCGTCCCGCTCCATCACGTTGACGTGGCTCACCTGCACCCTGCGCCCCTGGGCGTAAAAGGTGTTAAAGGGGGCCAGCTCGCGGATGGCCAGCGGCGCGGGGCGGACGTATTCTTGCACCAGGTAGCGTTTGTCGTCGTCCTCTGGCGCGTCGAGGCCGGTGATGACGGCGCGCAAGCGCACGCCCGTCTCGGGAAAGGCATAGTTGGGCAGCAGGCCCGCGTCGGTGAAAAAGTTGAGGATGTACTTGTCTTCCAGGCCCTTGATGGTGGCCAGGATGAGCTTTCTTTCGCGCTCAAGGTCCGCGATCTCGCGCTCCGGGTCCTGGACCTGCGAGGCGTCGGCCCTGATCTTGTCTTGCTGCCGCCGCAGGGCGCGATAGTCGGAGCGCAGGGCCTCGCG
>Ga0233414_10000736_pt1 | contig 13122 bp, 18 predicted proteins | sample Na_anoxic_10_MG_FD_189020 | JGI IMG/M metagenome (GOLD analysis project Ga0233414, IMG submission 189020) | Seawater microbial communities from Saanich Inlet, British Columbia, Canada - Na_anoxic_10_MG | ecosystem: Environmental > Aquatic > Marine > Inlet | place: Canada: British Columbia...
AGGCTGGCGGCCTCACCAAGGGCTGGGCCTGGGGTGACGGAGAGCAGGTCGACTTCGACGCTGGCGGCCGCCCCTGGCTCTACAACTGGTACGCGCTCTTCTTCCTCCGGATCGACGAGCTCAAGATCCCCGCCCCCGTCCTCAAGCGTCGCTGCAAGCAGCTCGAGGATGAGTGGAAGGAGCGGCACGACCGCGAGAAGGTCCCCAGCAGCGTCAAGCGGGAGCTCAAGTTGGCGGCCGAGGACGAGCTGGCCCCGAAGACGCACCCGACGACCCGGCTCATCCCGGTGCTCTGGGACACCAACTCCAACACCGTCTACGTCCACACCTTCACCGCCGGCGCGCTGGACTCCGTGCGGACCGCCTTCCGGGGGAGCTTCTCCGGCCGGCTGGAGCCGATCACCTCCCTCACCGCCATGGAGCACACCGGCTGGGACACGGCGCGGCGGGTCGACGAGTCCGCGCACTGCGCAGACACCCTGGCCAGCGAGTTCTACCTCTGGCTCTGGCACGACACCTCCCAGGGGTGCATCACGGCCCTCGATGATGACCTGCTGGGCGGCTCCCTGGAGAACCTCGGGATCGAGTGCTGGCTCCAGGAGCGGGCCAAGCTCTCGTCACCCGCGGGCACCACGACGCTCAAGGCCGAGAGCCTGACGGACGCGGAGATCTCCGCGGCGCTCCTGCAGAGCAAGGCCTTCACCTCCATCGGCCTGCACCTCCGCCGCGACGAGGCCGAGTACCGCATCGTGCTGCAGGGGGGCGAGATCGACATCCGGTCGGCCAAGCTGCCGCCGTGCGGTGGCGGCGCCGAGGACGACCTGTTCTACGAGCGGATCTACTTCATCGAGGACCTCTACATGGGGGTGATGCGCCTCTACCGGCTGTTCCTCGCGCTGCGGCTCAACGAGACCCGCTGGGGCGCGTGGGTCGCCAAGACCGAGGCCTTCGTCAAGGCGCAGGGGCGGGCTGGGGATTCCGGATGAACAAGGGGATGCTCGCCATGCTCATGGTCGATACCCTCACCAGGGGGTCGACCGCCGGTGATGGCCGGCTCACCCTCGCGGAGCCCGCGGGCCCCGGCCGGAAGGCTGGGCCCGGGGAGCTGGTGTGCACCTGCTGCGGAGAGAACGCCGCGGACTGCCGGCAGACGACCCCGTCTGGCAGCCTGGAGCCCACCTGCGACCTGTGTGCCGCACCTGGGGCGCAGCGGCATGCCCTGGAGATCGAGCCGGGAGAGACCCCGGAACCCTGATGTACGCCGCGCTGTAGGTGGTTGACAGGTCACCGGTTCCATGTTCTGGTTCGCTCACGGGAGACATCCTCCCACGCCGTGGGCCAGGGATGCCGTGACCCGACGCATGACGCGCCTCAAGGTGGACCCCCTGGAGGGTCGAGATCCCCGGGCGTCCCAAGAGGACGCCTGGGCCTGCGTGGTTCAGTGGGACGGCTACCTGCGCCGGCAGGTGCAGAGCCGCTGCCACACGCTCCCCCCATCGTGCGAGCTCGCCGACGTCGAGCAGCTCGCCCGGGAGTTGTCGCTGCGCCAGGTGCGCCGCTGGGACCCCAGCCGGCTCACGCTCTCTGCGTGGACCCGGCAGGCCATGTGGTACTCGGTGGGGGTCGCCATCGCCAGGATCCGGCCGAAGGGCTCGCGTCGGGCCGCCCTGATCGCCAACTGCTGCGAGCGGGCCTGGGGAGAGCTGGTCGACAAGCTCGGGCGCAGCCCGACCTACGATGAGGTCTCCAAGGTGGCCAGCGAGCACGGCCGCTCGTTCGCGAGCCACATCTCACCAGCCCTCGTGGAGCGGTGGGTGACCGTCGGGAACCCCGACGAGGGGATCTGCCTCCAGGAGCGGGCCACCGAGGGCGGGGGGCACATCCTCGAGGAGATCTTGACCACGGAGACCCGGTCGGACCAGGAGGACGGGATCCTCGACGCCATGCGCCTCACCCGCATCCGCGCCGCGCTCGACGCGATCCCCAACGATCGAGCACGCAAGATCATGGTCCTCCACCACATCGAGGACCACACCTACGCTGACCTCGCGCGCCGATTCGGGATCTCAGACTCCCTCGTCAAGCAGATCGAGCGGGTCTACCGGGAGCGGATCATCGAGATGATCAGCGACGGCGGGCTCACCGACCCCGAGGCGTGGTTCAGGCTCGACGTGGAGGACGCAGAGGGCCCCACCCGGAACCTCCAGCAGCCAGCGCCCCACCACGAGGACGCCTTCGACATCCGGCATGTCCCCGAGATCCTCAGCCAGGCAGGAGATCGCGAAGATCCTCCACGAGCGCGGCGGCCTGGCTCTGGACAGCCGCTGCTCGCCCAGAACGACGCCTCGATGCTGTTCGCAGACTTCTGAGGGCACGGGAGGCGTCGCCGCTGCTGACCAGGGATCGCCCCCCGGCAGCGCGCACGATCAGCCGCGGGCCGCCCCGGGACCGGACAGCCTGGATCTTGATGCGCCCCAGGTCCACCTCACACAGTACGCGATCCACGGGCACCTCCTGGCAGCAGTGTATCCCCGACCCCACCAAGGGGAGGCATGTAAACATACGGGTTGACACGGTTCCGCTGCACCAGTAAGCATCTCTCTCACGAGAGGTGTTCATGTCCGAGCAAATCGAGAGGCTCCGCCTCGTCCTGGGTCGTGCGGTCGAGGCCGTGGGGCCGGCCGGGGTCGTCCACATCATCACCCTCGCCAGCTATGGCGAGTCCCCCAGCATCCTGCAGGGAGAGTGGGATCGGCTGATCGAGGCCAACGGCTGGAGCTGCGGCGCCGATCCGATCACGGCCAAGAAGCTGCTCGCCGCGGCGGGCTCCAGCCAGAGGCGCTGGGCTCGCGGACCCCACCTCGTCGTCGAGCTGGCCACGCACGGCATCAGCTACCGGGAACCCTGGTACGAGGCCCACAAGGAGGTCCCCCTCGGTGGGCACTCCCACCCCCTCTCTCAGGATCAGGCGGACCGGGCCGGAGATCTCCTCGACCTCCGAGACGTCCTGGACACCATCGCTGTCCAGACGAAGGCCACGGACCCCTCGGGTCCGCACTACCCCATCCGCGTCCTGCTCCTGGCCACCCTCCGCGCGCTGGAGGTCTTCCGTGAGGCGTCCAGCGGCCTCAACCCCCGGCGGGCTCCGATCCCCGGGTGGGCGGTCGACGCGCTCGCCAAGATCTCAGAGGCCGTGGAGGCGGCGGCCCCCCTGCTCGCCGAGACCCCGGAGCCCATCCCCGAGCCCATGGAGCCGGAGGAGGCCCCCGCCGCCGAGCCCAGCGCGCCCTTCTCTGACCGTGGGCCGAGTGACGAGGAGCTCTCGGCCCAGCGGGAGGAGGCAGACGACGACCTCACCGCGGAGCTGCCCGCTGAGTTGACACCCACCCAGGCGGTCCTCGTCGACGCCATGTACGAGCGGTGCGACACCATCGAGGTGCTGCTGAGCCCTCCCCTCGCCCAGCACCTCCCCGGGCAGGTGCACGCCCTCGTCTCCGAGCTTCACACGACGAACGTGCAGTGGATGAGCTCTCGCGAGGGCCTCTCTCGGAGCCAGACCTGGATCGGAGCCGAGGGGCTCGCTGGGGCGATGTCGATGCTCAACTCCGTCATCGAGATGGCCCGCGGAGCCCTGCCCCCGCAGGCCCTCCAGTCCCTGGACCAGCAGGTCGCCGAGGCGGTCCAGCGGCGCGGGCCGGCCTTCGTGCTCGACGTCGGGCCCGGGATGGGCCTGCCTGCCCAGCGCACGGCGCTGCCGGTCGGGGCCCACGCCCGCCCCTGGATGACGGCGGCCACCCCCGGGATGCTCTCCAGGCGCCCCTGGGGCGGCCACCCGCCGGCCTCTCAGATCTCAGCAGCCGAGGTCCGGGCGGACGGCACCTGGGTCGCCCACAACATCGACGGGAGCATGCTCCGCAGCGGGCGCTCCGACGGAAATCCCGAGGCGGGCCGCGCGGCGGCCGACGCGGTCCTCGTGGAGCGGTACGGCCCCTCCGTCTTCGGGTTGGGGCGATGAGCCCGGTCTACGCTGGGATCGGCAGCCGCCAGACCCCGCAGGAGATCTTGATCGCCATGCGCGCCATCGGGTCAGCCCTGGCCCAGCGGGGGTGGACCCTGCGGTCAGGGAACGCGCCGGGCGCGGATCAAGCCTTCCAGGAGGGCGCCTGGGAGCACCTGCTCACCATCCCTGAGCAGCGCCCCCCGCTCGTGGAGGTCTACCTCCCCTGGCGGGACTTCGCGGCCCCCGACCGGCTCCAGCCGAGCACCCGTTGGATCCTCGGGCCCACCCACAAGGGGGTCGAGATCGCCCAGCAGGTCCACCCCCGAGGCCGGCGGCTCAGCCGGGGGGCCATGCTCCTTCACGGCAGGAACACCCACCAGGTCCTCGGCGAAGACACCCTCTCACCCGTGGGCGCCATCATCTGCTGGACCCCGGATGGCGCCGAGGAGCCCGGAGACATCGGGCGCGCCACCGGGGGGACCGGGCAGGCCCTCCGGGTGGCTGCGCTGCACGCGCCGGGCGCCAAGATCTTCAACCTGCAGCGCGACGGGCGCATGCAGGCCCTCCAATCCTTCGTCATGGAGACGCTGTGACCTGCTGTACCGAACAGACGACCCCGCCCCCCGAGGCCCCGCTCTGCTCCTGCGGAGACGCGCCCTGTGAGCTCTCCAGGATCAGCAAGAGGACGGGGCAGCCCCTCTACTGCTCCACCTGCCGCTCCTGCCGCCGCCAGCGCTCCCGCAACCGGGAGGCTCAGCGGAAGGCAGCCAAGGCGACGGAGCCCCGGTCGGTCCCCCTGGCCCGGCACGCCAAGATCTTGGCTCAGACCGAGACCTCGCTCGCCCAGGCCGAGTCTGACCGAGGCGCCCTGGAGGAGCAGCTCGCCGAGGCCGAGGCGAAGATCGAGGCCCTGAGGTCCGAGGTGGACCAGGTGAAGGAGGAGCACGGGGAGGACATCACCATGATGGAGGGCCTCACCCACACCCGCGACAACCTGCTGATCGAGATCGAGACCCTCAAGGGGCTCCAGCGCGACCTCTACGCCCGCGCCGAGGCCGACCGCGCCCGGGTCGAGTCCGCTGAGGCTCGGCACCGGGTCGCCGCCGCCGACCTCGATGGCTGCCAGCGGGAGTTGGCGGACGCCCGGGCCGAGATCGAGGAGTCGGCCAATGAGCTGGATCTGCTCCGGGACGGGACCGCCCTGCTGAACAAGGAGCGGTCCGAACGGGTCATCCTCATCGCCCGGCTGCAGGAGCAGGTCGCGACCTCCAGGGCCCGCGCCAGGGACATGGAGGCGTCCATCGCCCACCTCGAGGCCAGCAACGACACCCTCGCATCTTCGCTCAAGGCCGCCGAGGACACCACCGAGAGGATCTCGGCTGAGCTCGAGAAGGCCGAGTCGGACTTCCAGGAGGACCGCAAGTACGTCGTGCAGAAGATGAACACCCACGTCAACCACGCCGAGGCGCAGCGCGACGGCGCCAAGCTCGCCGTCGAGACCCTCAAGGAGCGCCTCTCCACGGTGAAGGCGGAGCACAAGGGGCTGCGCGAGCGCTACGATCAGCTCCATGACCAGAGCGTGGGTGTCATGGGGATGAGCAAGAAGCTCTGGGCCTGGGCGATGGTGTCCACCTGCGTCGCGGCTGTCACCTTGGCGGGCCTCCTCGCCTACCTCATCCTCGCCCCCTGACTCGATGAAGACCTGGCGGGATACGGTGTTGTCAGCACAGCACCGGAGCCTGCCATGCGACGCGACCACGGAGCCCTCATCGCCCTCACCGCCATCGGCGCCCTCACCGCCGCCAGCGCCCTCGGCGGGCGCCGTGGCGGCCGGAACGAGCGGGACGATGAGGCCGGCGAGGACCAGGGCCTCATCATCGAGCGCCTCCTCGCCCGGGACGGCATCCACAACGTCGGCCTGAACGCCGACTGGTCGGTCTCGGCCTGGCGCCTGGGCGACTCCGGGGGCTTCGCCACCTACCTGCTCGACAACGAGGACGACACCTTCTCGGTCGTCAACCGGTTCACCGCCGAGCTGTCGACGGTGGACGAGATCGCGGCGCGAAACCCCGGGTGGAGCCTTGGGGAGCCGATCCCGTTCCGGGAGTACCGTGACGAGAAGACCGGGACCGTGGCCCCCCAGGGCTTCCGCGAGCACCACGACGGCTACAACGACATGATCGTCGAGATCTGGTCGAGCGACAAGCTCCCCGGCGGCTTCGATGCCTACCGCGGCGGGGATGGGGCCAGGCTCGTCCAGACGGTGCTGGGCATGTTTCCACGCTGATCTATCAACCCGCACGTTGACTTGATGCCGTTTCTGGATAAGACTGTCCCTCCACAGGAGGACAGCATGGCAGACGAACAGGTCACCCACGACGGTCTCATGGAGCAGCTCTCCAGGGGCTCCGACGAGGCCGGGACGAGCGCACGGGGGGATTGGCTGGATCACATCCGGGGCACCTGCGACCCCGACAGCCGGGAGGCGGGGTTCATGGCGGACCAGGCCTACTTCATCCACCGCATCGCGATGCTCGCGTACCGCTCCGGCTGGAGCGCCAGCATCCAGGGCGCGCTGGAGGCGGGGCGGGCCAAGGGGATCGAGGGGATGCGGAACGCCACGGTGGGCTTCTGCCTCCTCTTCTTCGCCCTCGGCCTCCTCATCGGTGTCTCCCTCAGCCGCGACCTCGCCTCCATGGGCGGGCCCTGATGTCGGCCATCGACCCCAACATCTCGCTGTTCTTCGACACAGAGACCCACCGGGACCCCGGCAAGCTCATCGGGTCATTCCCGATGCTCGCCTGGAAGCGGCCCGACCGGGAGGGCGCCCCGGTGCGGCAGGAGATCATCCTCGCCGTGCTCGCCCCCTACGACGAGGGGCGTCTCATCGTCCGCTTCGTCCCGGGCAGCACCGGGCACGAGATCGTCTTCTTCGACGACGACTTCGTCCGGCGGGTGGAGGGGGCAGACCTACGGACCGAGATCCCCGAGGGGGAGTTCGTGCCCCCGTGGTCGCATGATGGCGCCAATGCGGCCCGCTGGACCCTCTGCGCCGGCAGCCCCGCCTACCACGAGATGTGGGTGATGATGGACGGCATGAAGGCGATGGTCGAGCACTTCAAGCCGCTGCTCCATGGGTGGAGGGCGACCCCCGAGGCGACCCCCGAGAAAGGGGGAGGCCAGTGAGCGAGCCGACCGGGAAGGGGCCCCTCGACCTCTTTGCTGCGATGGATCTGACGGACGACACCGTCTGGATGGTCAAGGACCTCCTCACCGGGGCCGACCCCGACGTGTCCAGCAGGCGCGTGGCGACCGAGGTGTCCACTGCCGTGATCGAGCTCTACAGCGGACACAACGACAAGAAGATGCTGGACGCCCTGGTTGCGGCCAGCCCCATGGGCGACGAGGACGCACACCGCGCGCGGCTCATCCGGGAGACCCTGTCGTGCACTGAGCCAGCGGTCCGGGCTCTCGCCATCCAGGCCTGTGTGATCACAGCTCTCCGGGTGAGAAGCTACTGGGAGATCCGCGCAGGCGGCATCGCCCTGGCTGGCATCGCCCTCGGTACCGTGTTCGGTGCCGTGCTCACCGCCATCTTCTGATCCCCACCCACCCCTGAGGTTGACCCATGCCCCGAAACCGAAAGCCGAGCGACGCTGACCCGACCACCGACGAGATGTACGAGCTCATCAGCCGCCACCTCGGCTTCTCCCTCCGGCGGAAGAACATCCCGCCCTGCACCCTGGAGGTCCGCGGCTCTGAGAGCAGGGCCGTGCTCAAGCTCCGGTCCTACGACTACAGATCGGGCATCAGCGCCACCCTCTACCTCGAAGGGAAGGCTGTCGACGCCACAGGCTCACCCACCTGGAACCCGATCTCCGAGCGCGAGGTCATCCTCGCGGTGAAGGACGGGAAGATCCAGGTCACCAAGGCCTCGACCCACCCGTACCCCGAGTCGGAGACCATCATCATGGCCGAGTTCCTCGCCCTGCAGTGCTGGGACGCGCTCGAGGACCACCTCCGGACGTACTGGAGCGAGCACCAGACCTGAACGGAGATGGCCCCTCCCTGCCGCGAACACGGAGCGCACGATGAAGTACCGCAAGAAGCCCGTCGTGATCGATGCCATCCAGTGGGACGGCACTACGGATTGTTGGTTCGCCCTGCGTGAGTTCGCGAAGATCAGGCTCCCTCTGGTGCGGCGCAGCGATATGGTGAGATCATCGAGGTCACCACCCTTGAGGGCGTGATGGTCGCCAATGTCGGCGACTTCATCATCCGCGGAGTCAAGGGCGAGGTCTACCCCTGCAAGCCCGACATCTTCGCGCTCACCTACGATCCAGCGTAACCACGGAGCCAGCCATGGAAGCCAAGACCCTCGACATCACCGCCGTGAAGGGCGCCCGCGACAACATCAGCGACATCAAGGTGTTCGGCAACGGAGACACGTTCAGGCTCGTCTGCAAGGCGAGCAGCGACAAGCAGGGGTGGATGAAGTCCACCAAGGCGTGCCAGGTGTTGCGCGGCTGCATCGTGCAGGTGACCACGCAGCAGCGGAACCCAGACGGGTCCTACTCGCTCGCCGAGGCACTCACATACGTCCCCGGCGTGCGGCTGGAGGCCAGCCGGGACGACGATGGTGTCATCATCGGCCGGCGATTCGTTTCCAACTCGTGAGCACAGGACGAACCATGCCAGTCGGGACCACCATCGCCCTGTCCGCCGCGGGCGGGATCCTCGTCGCCGTGCTGGCGGAGCGGTTCCTCATGCACCGCGACGACGACGACACGACCAGCGCGGAGGTGGTCGCCGCGACCGCTGCCCCCATCGAGGCCGGCGGCAAGGCAGCGGCCGAGACGCGCTGGAGAGTTGCACCATGCGGATCGAACTGGGCGTGAAAGAGGTCCGCGACCAGGCGCGGCAGAGAGGGGCGCCCAACCTCAGACACTGGCACCACCCGCTGACACCGTGCCCCATGACTCTACCGGGTCTGGGGGGTCGCGCGCAACCTATCCGCCCTGGGCGGCCCCGGGCAGCGGGCAGAGCCCGTAGAGCTCCATGTTCCGGTTGCCATTGCGGCCCTTGGGCTTCGGTGGGGCCTTCCGCCCGCGGCGCTTGCGGGCGTCCAGCAGCTCCTTGATTGCCCGCTTCCCCTTGCCGAAGCCGAGGGGGCTGTAGCTCCACTTCGACGTGCTCACGCCGGTCCTCCAGACGTAGGGCTTGAAGCCCCGGGAGATCCACTGGGCCTCGCCCTGGGCGCGGCCGCACTTCGCGTCCATGGACCGGCCCCGGCCGACGGTGCTCGCGTCCTGGATCTTGCCCCGGACCTTCCCGGAGCACTTGTTGTTGTACCAGATCCGCATCCGCTTGATCACGGCCTTGATCACCTTCTCCGCCACCGACTTCACGATCCGGAGCGCGGGGACCGCTGTGGTGGCCGTCTTCCAGACCACGTTCTTCGTCATCTGGAGCGGATCGACCTCGGGGAGCTTGCCCTTGCGGTACTTGACGGCCTTCCGTCCGCCGAGGGTGTCCAGGAACTCCATCACCGCGGACAAGATCCGGACCTTCTCCCGGACGCCACCCACCGGCAGGTCCTCGAGCACCCTCTCCACCCCGCCTTCGCTGTTGGAGATCTTGGGCACCAGCGCGAACCGGCGGATCTTCCGGAGGTTCACGCTGGAGACCTCCCGGAGATTCGCCGGGTTCTCCAGCGCCGCCTGAACCGCCGGCGAATGGAGCTGCTTGACCGAGGCCTTCACCTTGAGGATCTTGATCACGCTCGACACATTGGCACCCGACGATGTCGCGACATTGGCACCCGACGATGTCGCGCGAGCCGCAGAGCCCAGCAGTGGGCGAGGGGATCCGTGGATCTGGTGCATCCGGAGTACGAGGATCTCCCTCGGGGTGAGTTCAGGCATGACGGGTCCGGTGATTGGGGTTCTGGGCCTGGTGCTGCTGCCAGGCCTCGAGGGGAGCGATGCAGCCGAGGTAGGAAGCCGTCTCGGAGAGGGCGTCCTGCAGGACCTCGGCGCCCTCCAGGTTCCGCGACTCCAGGAAGGCCTCGAGCCGCTGAGCGTCCCTGTGGAACGGCCTGGACTCCCGCCACAGGCCGCGCCAGCCGACATACAGCGACGCCACGACCAGGAGGGTCCACCAGGCCTCGGGGCTCTCAGCTATGGTCTCGTAGGCCTTCCGGCGGCTGAAGCCCGCCGCCCTGAGCAGACGCATCGGGATGACCCGTGGGGCCGTGATCTCATGGGCGCTGGCCTTCCCGCTGCCCATCCACCCGAAGGCGTACTGCTGGGCCTGCACCTGGACCGCCTGCTCATCGGCCAGGTCGACAGAGCTGGACCCGTCCTGCGCCTGGAGGCGGACGATGTCCCTGGCGTATTCCCAGATCTGATCGTAGAGCTTGTCGCCGTCGTAGACCGTGATGATACCCGACCGGCCGAGGTAGGCCGGGTCCACCAGCACCCCCACGAGCGCCTCGTCAGCCCACGGCCGAGGCTGGAGGACGAAGATGCTCTCGTCGATGGAGCCGAAGGCGTTGAGCAGCTCCGTCGGCGTGAGATCTCGCGGCTTGAGCCCCACCTTCATCGCGGAGACCACCGCGGCGGCCAGCGGCGGCGGCACCGCGTTCCCGATCTGGCACTGCTGCTTGTCCTTCGATCCCACGAAGGCGAAGCCCTCGGGGAAAGCCTGGATCACCAGGGTCTCCTCCGGCTGGAGGATGCGCCGCTTGCCCTTGGGGACCGACCCCGCCCCCGAATAGCGCCAGTGCGTCCCGATCACAGCGTAGGCGTTGCGCCGGGTCGTCAGGGTGAACCCCGGCTGGTCCGTGCTCCGCGCCCGCGCCGTCGTCTGGAACGGCATGATGGCGTCGTAGCCGTCCCGCTGGAGGTGGGGGAGCACCTGCCGCACCGAGACGTAGCGGCGCCGCGTGCCGGGCCCGTGGGTGGGCCGCGGGGGGTCGATGTGCCGCTCCGCGGCCCAGACGAAGACCCGCTCTCGATCCTGGGGGACCCCGAAGTCCTTGGCGTTGAGGACCCAGACCCCCACATGCTTGAAATGCGCCCGCAGCCCCCGCAGGACCGCCTCCCGGAAGCCGCGGTGCTGGGGGTGGAGGAAGGCCGAGACGTTCTCGGCCACCAGGCGGCGAGGCCGGCTCGCCTCCACCGCCGGGATGAGCAGCTTGAAGCCCTCCCGGGGGTCGTAGGCCCCCCGGCGGGACCCCGCCGAGCTGAACGGCTGGCACGGGGGGCCGCCGATCATCAGGTCCACCGGCACCCGAGCCCCCGCAAGTTCCCCCACATCCATCTCGGCCACCGTGTGGCCGGCACCTCGAGAGGTCTTCACCGCGAAGGGATCCCGCTCCACCCCCACGACAGAGACCCCCTGCCGCTCCGCCCCCAGCGTGAAGCCCCCGGCCCCAGCGAAGAGGTCGAGGGCCACCAGGGCCCCGTCATCCGAGCGGCCGTCATGCCGACGCAGGAGCTGGCGCGCGACACCCGGGGCCGAGGAGATCTCCCCACCGCGTCCCCGGGGCGCCGGAGGCGCCGGCGGGCGAGCGGGGCGCCGGGGAGGCGCTGCCCGACCCTCGGCCGCGACCTTGGGGGAGGACGCGGCCTCCTCCTGGAGCCGGCGGCGGACGATGTCGAGGAGTCGGCTCATGGGGACCCGGTGGAGTGGTGTGCCATCCCCCTCAGAGTATCCGGCTCACCAGGCGGATAGACTGGAGGCATGAACAGCATCCACCTCAGCCTCGGAGCCGTCGGGCTGCTCGCCGCGGCAGGCCTGGCCACCCGCCGGGGCAGCCGCAGCCAGGCCGTGCGGGACCAGGCGGTCATCGTGGACGCTGTCCGGCAGTCCCTCTCACCCCAGCTCGTCAACACCAAGAAGTGCCACCCCCGGGGCGTCAGCCCCCAGGAGTGCCACTGCTACCACGCCGCCGAGGCGGTCTACCACCTCGCCGGCGGGAAGGGCTCCGGCCTCGTCCCCGTGAGCGGCAAACTGCGGGACGGCACCCACTGGTGGCTCGAAGATCGAGACACGGGCTCCGTCGTCGACCCCACCTCGAGCCAGCTCCCCGAGGGCTACCGGTACGACCAGGGCACGCGGCGGGGCTTCCTCACCGCCCAGCCCAGCCAGCGCGCGCAGGTGGTCATCCAGCGCGCCCAGACCCACCTCTGACCAACCAGGACTCCCATGAAGTCGATCAAGCGCAGCATCTCCACACGCCTCCGATGAGGCGCGACGACGGGACATGGCTCACCCTCGGCCTCGCCGGCCTGGGCGCCGCCGCGGCCGCGGTCACCGCGGGGCGCCGGGGTGCAGCCAATGAGACCGAGGCCGTCAAGGTGGACTACGGGCGCGCAGTCTTGACCGGCGAGCTGATCTCGAGTCACGATGAGTTCGACAACGACATCGCACATTGGGACACGATGGGGTTTCACTCATTCGGCGCAGGAGGAGAGGAGGCACGCGCAAGGAAACGAGCAGGAAAGCCCCTCCTGTCCCAGGAATGGCCCGACAAGACCCACCCCTACTACCTGCTCGCCTACGACATCCCAACGGGTGACGCGGTGGTGCCGGCCATCAGGCGGCGCATGAAGGCCCTCATTGAGCAGGCCTTTGCTGACGATCTCCCCAGCATCCTCGGCATCGATCACCACCACCTGACGCGAACAGGGTGGCGGGAGTTTCCGCGTGGCCTCGGCCTCTCTCTTGGATTCTCATTCAGGGTCCAAGACCTGGAGATGCTTGACTCCCTCATCTCCCGCCTCCATGCGGAAGACACCCACCTGTGGGACAACGAGATCTACATCCTCACACCCAAGGAGCGCGTCTCACTGCGTGGATTGCAGTTGGCTCCAGGGGGACCCGATGGTCCCAAGATCAACCTCCAAGACCTGAAGAAGAAGCGCCTCCTGGGCGGGAGATGGAGGTTCGTCCGGAACGTCGAGGAGGACGAGCCATGAGCAAACACCAGGACGACGGGACATGGCTCACCCTCGGCCTCGCCGGCCTGGGCGCCGCCGCGGCCGCGGTCACCGCGGGGCGCCGGGGTGCAGCCAATGAGACCGAGGCCGTCAAGGTGGACTACGGGCGCGCAGTCT
>Ga0233414_10000739_pt1 | contig 13103 bp, 8 predicted proteins | sample Na_anoxic_10_MG_FD_189020 | JGI IMG/M metagenome (GOLD analysis project Ga0233414, IMG submission 189020) | Seawater microbial communities from Saanich Inlet, British Columbia, Canada - Na_anoxic_10_MG | ecosystem: Environmental > Aquatic > Marine > Inlet | place: Canada: British Columbia...
TTCCGTTGGTGGAAGAGGGATGGCTGAAAAAACCCGAAACCGTGATGATAATTAAAAAATATCTGCATCCTTTAAAAGTAAGACAGATAGACACACTTATTCTGGGTTGCACCCATTATCCTCTTTTAATAGATAAAATTCAAAGAAAAATCGGTAAAAGGGTAACCGTCATCGATTCTTCCATTGCTCTTGCAGAAAATGTAAAAGATTTTCTGGATACACATCCGGAAGTTGACAATTTGCTGGGCAAAAAAGGAGAGTTCAAACTCTTTGTGTCAGATGTCACCGAACAGTTTGAAAAGACAGCCGAGGCTACGCTTAAAAGGAAGGTTTTGCTTGAACATATAAAATTATAATTGACGGCTTCGTAAAAAGTCCAACTTCTGCGTTGCGCTACATTCCTCGTCACTGCGACGTACTATATGTACATTCCCTACGGGACCGGCGGATAGCCGATTCCTCGGAATTTGCGCGCCTTGAATTTGGAGCTTTTTACTTTGCCGTCATATTGTGACTTTTTACGAGACTGTCATAATTGATCGAGCTGAAAGCGCGTTCCTCAACTTTAGCTCACTTTAGGCACTTCAAACTTCAAACTTTTAGAATTCAACTTATACGGGATAGTTGTCTTGATAAAAACACGTAATCGAATTTGCGAATTAGAGCACTAAGTCGATATTTTTGAAAAATCTGCTATGGTTTCAAACAAATCTGCTATGTGCTTGAGCAAGCTAAGTCTGTTGCTACGTATTTTTGTTTCTTTTGCCATGACCAAAACACCATCAAAAAAAGCATCTACCGTATCCCGGAGGGAAGCGATCTCATGCAGAGCCTGTTCCAGATCTCCTTTGTCAAGATTGTCTGAAACCTTTTTTTTGACTTTTTTATAATCCGAATAAAGAGCAGACTCAGAATCATGTTGAAAAAGACTCTCATTTACAGACGTTGCTTTAAACGCCTTGGCCTTTTTTATGATATTGACGACTCGTTTGAAAGCAACGGCCAGAGGTTCAAAATCAGGCGCGGTCTTAAGGTCCTGAAGTGCTTGCACCCTGTTCCATAGATCAGGTACGTTATCGGCTGATACACTTGCAACAGCAGCAATGACATCTTTTGAAAATCCTTCTTCAGCCAGTTGATGTGTCATGCGATTATACAAAAAGTTATTTACTTTGTCAGCAATTTCTCGAATCTTCTTGGCGCCCTTTATGCCGAAGAGTTTTATGCTCTTTTCAATCATATCCCTTAAAGAAAATGAGAAATCTTTGTCGAGCATGATATGAACAATACCGATGCCCTGCCGCCTGAGTGCATACGGATCGGAAGCGCCGGTGGGAATAAGCCCTATTGAAAAAAGCCCACAGATGTTATCGATCTTGTCGGCAATGGCAAGTATTGCACCTGACCTAGTTTTAGGAAGCTCTCCCCCTGAATAAATCGGCCGGTAATGTTCTTCAATTGCTGTAGCCACTGCAGCGGGTTCTTTTGTAACAGAAGCGTAAACTCTGCCCATAATTCCCTGCAGTTTGGGAAATTCAACCACAACATGGCTAACAAGATCGGCCTTGCATAACCAGGCAGCCCTCGTAACATGCTTTTTCAACTTTGAACCCTTTTCAACTTTATCTGCCAGAAATCCTCCAATTTTTTGAAGACGCTTAACCTTTTCATGCATGGACCCGAGTTTGGCCTGGAAAAGAACGCCTTTCAGTTTTTCGACTCTATCTTCAGAGGAATACTCCAGATCACTTTTGTAAAAGAATTGAGCATCCGCCAGGCGGGCTCTCAACACCCATTCATGCCCGGTTGACACCAGGTTCATATCCTTGGTACGGGTATTGTTTACCGCCACAAAACAGGGCATGAGATTTCCTTTGTTGTCTATAACGGCAAAATACTTCTGGTGTTCTCGCATGGCGGTAATCAGTATTTCACTGGGAACTTCCAAAAACTCCTTATCAAATTTACCGACCGTAGCTACAGGATATTCGACCAAGTTCTTCACGATCTCCACCAGTTCATCATCAGGTAACACCTTCCCGCCAACTTTTTTTGCAGCCTTATCGATCTCTTTTTCAACACTTTTTTTGCGTGCTTGAAGATCGACTATTACTTTTACGGAACGCATGGTCTTAATGTAGCCCTTGGGGCTGGAAATCTTTACTTTGCTATGATTCATAAAGTAATGTCCATAAGTATATCTTCCGCTTTTTGTGTCTCCCAGGGTAAAAGGAATTACTTTCTCTCCCAAAAGAGCTACGACCGAATGTATCGGCCTGGCAAATTGAATATCAAGCTCAGCCCATTTCATGGTCTTGGGAAACGGCGTAGCAAGAATCACTTCCGGCAGGATGTTTTTTAGTAATGTTCTGGTTGGAAGCCCGCGCTCCGTTACTTTTGCACACAAATAACGCCCCTTATGCGTATCATTTACTGTTAAATCATTTACCGAAACCCCAACCTTTTCAGCAAATTTTTTCGCCGCCACAGTGGGTTGGCCATTTTTATCAAACCCGACCTTTTCAGGAGGCCCCACTACTTCCGAGGTCAAGGATTTTTGTTTGGCTGCAACTTTTTTTACTTCCACCGCAAGCCGTCTCGGAGTTGCAAAGATCCTGGCACTGCCATGGTCAATACGGGCATCAGTCATTTTTTTAAGCAGCATTGATGTTATTACATTCAGCGCAGGTTCAATGTAACCTGCCGGTATCTCTTCCGTCCCTATCTCAAGCAATAAAGTTTCCATATCCACCTCTGTTTTTATTTAATCTAGTGCAAAAATTAAATTAGAGCATTCATGAGTCATGCACCATTAATCTTATATCAACCATTAAACATCATCTTATAAACGAAACCGCCTTTAATATCATTTCTCCTTTTTCATCAGAGGATACTCCATCTTCTCTCTTTGCTCCAGATATCCTTCTGCACATGCTCTGGCAAGGTTTCTTATACGTCCGATGTAACTGGTTCTTTCCATAACGCTAATTGCGCCACGAGCGTCTAGAAGGTTAAATGTATGTGAACATTTCAAGCAGTATTCATAAGCAGGGAGAATTAATTTTTCCTTGACCATGCGATCGGCTTCAGCCTCGTACTTATCAAAAAACTCGAGCAGCATTCCCACATCTGCCTTCTCAAAATTATAGGTCGACTGTTCCACCTCCTGCTGATGATGGACATGTCCATAAGTAACATCATCGTTCCATTTTAGATCATAAACGTTGTCAACGCCTTGCAGATACATGGCAATTCGTTCCAATCCGTAAGTAAGTTCCACAGATATGGGGAATAATTCGACACTTCCTGCAAGTTGAAAATAAGTAAATTGTGTAATCTCCATACCGTCCAGCCAGACTTCCCATCCAAGACCTGACGCACCGAGTGTGGGGGATTCCCAGTCATCCTCCACAAACCTTATATCATGCTCAAGTGGATCGATTCCGAGCACCTTTAAACTTTGCAGGTACTGTTGCTGCACATCATAAGGAGAAGGTTTCAGTATTACCTGATACTGATAGTAATGCTGCAATCTATTCGGGTTCTCACCGTAGCGACCGTCTGTGGGCCGCCTGGAAGGTTGAACATAAGCTACATTCCAGGGCTCAGGACCAAGCGCCCTTAGCAGAGTGGCTGGATGAAATGTTCCGGCACCGACCTCTATGTCCAAGGGTTGAGCAATTACGCACCTCTTTTTAGCCCAGAACTTCTCTAACGACATAATAACATCCTGAAAATTCATTTCTTTCCCCTCATTAACTTGTTGTTATCTAGTGCCCGAACGAAAACTAGGATTTTTTGTTAAGATCAAGGAAGACGAAAATTTTAACCACCCCAGTACGATCTGCCGGACCTACGGGGCAGGCAGTAATACTGTTAGTATTTCGAGGATTAAAATTTGAGCCTGACGTAGATATTAGCGAAAAAGACAGTTTTCGTTCAGGCACTATTTATGAATGTTGCACAATAACCCTTCTGAATCTATCGTTACATCTAACAGACGGGCGTCCTTTCTACTTGAAAGAACTTTTTCCCATATCTCCTTTAAATTGTCAATATCTTCGATTTCACCCAGTGCCCAAATACAGCCCCCCCCACCGGCACCCGTGAATCGCGCACCACAGTTGTTTTTCACGGCAGAATCTACAAGTTCTTCTCCAACATCATCAAAAACCTCCGGGGTCATCTTTCTCCTGATGGCCACTTCCCTGTTCATTAAGACCGAAGCATCTTTAAAATTTAGTGCATGTAAAGCTTCAGCAAACTTTTGTGTGCATGCAACAATATCAGCCCAAAGCTCACGATTTTTTCCTACAAGAAACTGCCGAACCCACTTTTTGTTAATATCTTTTGACTCGTGTGGCACACCGCAGTATGCCAACAGCAGGTGATGTTTAAGGTTATTAAAGGATTTTTTCCTCACAATGACCTTTTTTCTAAAATATGGCTTTTTAGTGCCTTCTTGCCAGTACCATGCATTAACACCGCCATACACAGCTGCAAGCTGATCCTGGAGTCCGCACGGAACGCCTGCCACGCTTGCTTCTAAGGCCTGGGCAAGCAGTGCAATCTGAAGCCTGGAAAGCGGTTTTACACCCATTTGTTCAAAAATACATGAAAAGGCCCCGACAAGCGCCACTGCCGCTGCGGATGATCCCCCTAAAGCACTGCGTGGTGGTGATGAAGAGTTGATATCAATATGCACACCTTCGGCCCTGAAATAAGCTGCAATTGCAAACATTAGGCCCAGCGGATGATCAAAAGGAGCTTCATCGAGATGATATTCTGCACTGATAAAACCTTTTGAAGAAATTTTTACCATACCTTTTTCGTAGGGATGAAGTCGTACCCGGGTTCTCAAATCGATTGCCATGTTGACAGTACACGGGGAAAGATACATGAGCGGATAATAAAACGTGCTGATATCCAGCGTCCCGCCCATATCGATTCTGCAAGGGGCTGATGTCTCAATTTGATGCGATTCAATGATGCTTTTAAAGGTGTGTGTTGCACGTTGCATGTTGCGTGATAGGTCTTGCATTTCAATTCTGTCTTTTAATTTTGCCCTCTATCCTCTGATTTCTGTCCTCTGCTTTCTGATCATTCCCTTATCTGCCGTAAAAATTTCAAGCTACGGGGTTCTTTCCCTAAATGATAAGGCACAAATGCCTCTAAAAACTCCAGACTTTCCATTAAAGCCTGGGAAGCAAATCTGATTCGAACGGCCCTTGTTAAGTCCCCCCTTTGGATCCACAAAAGATGTTTAATGGTTCCCTTTGAAAGAAATATCTTCTGTAAGACACCGGAAGCACACCCACCACATATAATCCCTCCCTTTGAAAGATCAAATTTTATCCTGGTTTCTTTCATCTTCTCCATTTCAGCCTGGCAGATGCTGCACCGTTTTAAATTTGGACCCAGGCCGGCTATTGTCAGAAATCTTATCTGAAACAGGATGGAAAGCGCCGCTTCGGGTGTATTGTCCAGATCGAGTTCTCTCAGAACATGCCGAAACAGGTGGAAAAGCTGGACCTGTTTTTGACCTTTTTCCATCCATTGATTGATCAATTCAGCCCAGTAGCTGGCATAAGCTGTTTTTATTATCTTGGATCTGATGTTGGAAAAAGGATATTTTAATGTCGCTTCCTTAAGAACAGGTAATCCTTTGCCTCGACTGATACTGCATATCACGTCCAATACTGAAAAGAGCTCAAGTATGCCTGCAAATCGTTTTGTGCTTTTTTTAGCGGACTTTGCAATTACTGAAATTTTACCTTTATTTAAAGTAAAAAACGTAACAATTAGGTCATAGTCTCCAAATTCGATCCGGCGAAGCATGATGGCAGGCGTTGAAAAGCTTGACATCTTTTCATATACCAAGAAGTGTTGTAGCGATTTTAAAATAGAAATAAACGCTGACAATATCTATGGCTGTGGTTACAAAGGGACCGGTTGCCACGGCAGGATCGACATTTATCCTTGCAAATCCCATGGGCACTAAAGAACCAACCAAGGCAGCAACGGACATGGAACTGATCACGGCGAGTCCAACGGATATGGCAACTTGAAACGTACTGTATCGAAGCTGGGCCACCAAACCAATCAAAAACCCATAAACCACACCCAGTATAAAACCGATAGCAAGCTCCTTGAAGACTACTGACCAGGCATCTCCAATGTTAAGGCGTCCAGTTGCAAGACCCCGCACCACAATGGTGGAAGTCTGGGTGCCGATATTGCCGCCCATACCCATGATGACCGGAATAAAGGCCGCAAGATATGCAAGCTTTCTTAAACTTCCTTCAAAGTGGCCTATAATAAAAAATGCAATGATGCCACCGATACAGCTTGCAAAAAGCCAAGGCAGCCGAATTTTTGTGCTTCTAAAAACAGACTGTGTTTCGACAAACTCTTCGCCGCCCACACCGGCCATTTTTAAAATATCTTCTGTAGCCTCTTCTCTGATGATATCTATAACATCATCCACCGTGACAATACCCACTAACTGGTTTTTGTCATCTACTACCGGTACCGCAAGAATATCATAACGGGCAACTATTTTTGCCACCTCTTCCTGGTCCATGCTGGTCTGAACAGAAAACACATCCCTTGTCATGAAGCCTTTAATGGGTGTTTCAGGTGGAACCACCACAAGTTGCCTCAAAGAACTAACGCCCACCAGTTTGCCATTTTCATCTACCACATAAAGATAAAACGGCATCTCCACATCCAGATGTTCTTTTTGAAGCGACTCGATGGCTTCCTTGGCAGTTGTATTTTCTCGCAAGGCAATAAAATCAGGAACCATGATGCCGCCGGCAGTATCATCACCATAGTGAAGCAGACCTTCAACCTCTTCGGAACTCTCCTTTTTCATCCTTTTTATAATGGCGTCAGACCTTTTCTCGGGCAAATGTCCTAACAGGTCGGCCACATCATCAGTGGGCATGTGTTCAAAAATCTCGACTACATCATCAAGTTCAATGCCTTCATTAAACGCAAGAAAGGCATCTTCATCCAGTTCGCTGAAGAGAGCACCCTTTTGCTCGGTCTCATCTATCATGTCAAAGAGCTTATGCTGGTTGGGGAGCGACAAAGAATGGAACACCACAGACAAATCTGCCGCATGTGTCTTGTTAACAATCTTTCGCAGATGGGTTAAAGCATTCCGTCTCAGCAATCTCTTGATGCTATCGATAAGTATTTTGCTGCGGTCACTTTGCATATGATAATATGGAACTATTTGATAATTTTTATAACAGACTGTTTACGTAGATCCTCAAGCCATGACTGATATTTCTTTTCAACAATTTCATTAAAAAGTATTCCTTCAATCTCAGGTGACACATCTTCCAGAGGCTTTCCCGAAGTTTGAACAATTTCCTTAACAAGAAAAATCTGAAATCCCTGATCTGTATCGAGTACAGGGGTAAACTCACCTGCCTTCATCTCTTTTATGATATTTCGCAACTGTGGAGAAAGCTCATCAAGCCCGAACAAACCTAAATTACCGCCCTCAGCGCCCAGAGATGATTTAGAATAGTTCTTGGCCATGGTTTCAAAAGATTTTCCCTCGTTTAATTCTTTCAGAATTGAATCCATTCTCGCCTTAATCTTAAGCTTTTCCTTTTCATCGGCAAATGAAGGAACTTTTATAATTATGTTGTAAAGATGATATTTTTTCTTCCCACCATATTTGTCTTGGTGGTTTTCATAATAAGATTTTATGTCCTCTTTTGTAATCACAATCTTGGATTTTACTTTAATGTTAACGAGTCTTGTCCTGAGTATCTGTTCCTTTATCCGCTCACGATACTCCTCCATTGATAATCCATCCTTGACCAATGCTGCTCTTAGATCTTCATCCGTATAAAAATTCGCTTCTTTAATCCGCTCAATGGTTTGATCTATGTCTTTTTCACTTATCTTAATTCTAAAGCGTTTTATCTCCTGATCTTTAATTTTCTGATCGATAAGCTGGTTGAGCATATCCTCACGCACCTTGAAGAACATCTTATGCTCTTTGTCGGTTGAATAACCCATTGCTCGGATTCTTTCTGCATATGGCTTAAATGATCGGTTCAGTTCGAAAAGTGTAATAATGTCGTCATTAACTACCGCTACAATTCGGCCAACAACTTCTGCACTTTCCGCTTTAGCAACCAAGGGAAAACCGAACATACAAAAACAAAAAGAGTATATTATGCAATATACTACATATTTTACCATGCCTTTAAACATCCACCCTTCCTTCTAACCCGAGTTTTATCGTACAGTTTGCGAAACGGTGATTTTTTCCCACTGTGCTTTATTTATTTCAATGATATATTTTTTTTGAAGTTTTTTTATCCAGGGTTTATAAGCTTCTTCAATCTTTTTCCTGCGTAAATTTTTTATTATGGTTTCTTTTATATCTTCCGGCACCTCTTTCATGTCCGGTGTCAACTCATTGTTTTCGTGATGCGCTTCATAATACTTCGACACATCATCAGGTGTCACTACAATCTGATCACCCAACTCTTTGGCAACAACCTTCTCCATGAGCAAACGGGTCTCTAATCCCTTTTCCCATAACTGGTAAGGCACGGCATACTCGAGTAATATCTGATCGAATACATTTTCGGGATAATCCCGTTTTATATCTTCAACAGCCTTTTTAACTTCTTCATCAGTAATCTTAATGCTGATATCTTTGGCTCTTTCCAGTAGAATCATCTCCTCGGTCATCTGTTTAACAAGCCTCAATTTAGCTTCTCTGGCAGCGGCAGGTTGCTGCATTGCACTATGTGCATAAGAGGCTTTGGCAATTTCAAAAGCTCTGTTGAAATCAAGAACTGTTATAACACTGTCTCCTACCCTGATAAAATATTCATCCCGGTGTTTAGATTCAGAATCAGCACACCCGGCCAAAGGGTAAATGATCGATAAAAAACCGATTAGAACCATAAATTTGTTAAAATATTTTATCATCGAACAACTGTGTGTTTTAACACCAAAGTCACTTAAACTTTTAATTGTTAACATGTTGGATGATTTCTTTCAAGATATTTTTAGTTTCAGTCAACAGACCGGCTATCTTTCTTTTTGAAAGTTCGGTTTTTAGCACATGGTCTCTGGTAAACTCAAATCGCTTGCCTTCAGAAATAATAATATCGAGAATTCCTGCGGGATTTTTTTGGTGAGCTTCCGAAAAATAAAGGGAAAGCTGCGATCCTCTCAGATCAAACCGTTTCACGCCCGCCTTTATGGCCAATACCCTGAGCATGATTTTTAAAAGTAGATTTGAAGCCTCAACCGGCAAAGCACCGAAGCGATCCACCAGCTCTATTTTAAAATCAGCAATCTCATCTAATTCTGTTATCTTGGTCAGACGACGATATGCTGAAAGACGCTGGTCGATATCCTGTATATATGATTCGGGTATTGAAGCAGGCAGAGCAATGTTAATTTTCGGTTCCAAACGTTCTTGAATTTTTTCCCCTTTCAACTCTGCCATTGAGTTCTCCATCAGTTTGAGAAACATATCATAACCGACTGCGGCAATATGACCGGACTGGGAAGCTCCCAGAATTGTCCCTCCTCCTCTGATTTGTAAATCACTCATTGCAATTTGAAAGCCGGAGCCAAGATCACTGTGCTCCATCAACACCTTCAGGCGCTTTCTGGCATCTTTATTCAATGTGCTTTCGTTGGGTATAAAAAGATAGGCATAGGCCTGTTCATCAAGCCGTCCCACACGACCCCGTAATTGATAAATTTGAGCCAGTCCGAATCTATCCGCCCGATTGATTAATATTGTGTTGGCTGAAGAGATATCAAGACCTGACTCTATGATAGAGGTACACACCAATAAATCTATCTCTTTGTTCATGAAACGAAGCATTACCTGCTCCAGCACATCATCATCCAGACGACCGTGGGCCACATCAAGCCTGACCCCTGGCACCAGTTCCTGCAAATGTTTTGCCATGGCCCATATGCTGTGAATGTTGTTATGAACAAAAAATATCTGGCCGTTTCTGTTCAACTCATTTAATATGGCTTCTGAAATAACGGCATCATCTATTTCAGAAATATATGTGACAATAGATTTGCGATGCTCAGGCGGAGTTGAAATTACACTGATGTCACGTATCCCCATCAAAGACATGTGGAGCGTTCTTGGGATCGGAGTAGCTGTTAAGGCAAGAACATCTATTGTGCTTCTTATTTTTTTCAGCTTCTCCTTATGTTTGACGCCGAAACGCTGCTCTTCATCAAGCACGAGAAGTCCCAGGTCTTTAAATGCCACATCTTTCTGAAGCAGCCTGTGAGTTCCAATGACAATATCTATCTTTCCTGCTTTAAGATCACCTATAATCTTACGCTGCTCCCGTATAGAACGAAATCTATTCAAACACGCAACATTAACCGCGTAACGCTCAAAACGGCCGGAAAACGTTGCAAAATGTTGTTCTGCAAGCACCGTGGTCGGCACAAGTACGGCAACCTGTTTGCCGTCACTGACGGCCATAAGCGACGCGCGCAGGGCAACCTCAGTCTTACCATATCCCACATCACCACACACTAGTCTGTCCATTGGAATGGATGCTTTCATATCATTGAGAACGTCTTGGATGGCGTCAATCTGGTCTGATGTCTCCTCGTAAGGGAAACCGGCTTCAAAATCAAAAAAATCAGTATCTACTTCCCTGAAAGCATAACCATGCTCAATCTTGCGCTCGGCGTAAAGTTTCAATAGTTCTCCGGCGATCTTCGCCGCCGATTTTTTTACCCTGGCTTTGATCCGATCCCATGATTTGCCGCCCATTTTATCAAGAACAGGCTCGATGCCATCCACCCCTATGTATTTCTGAACCATGCTCATGCGATCTACAGGCAGGTAGAGCTTGTCATCATCTTTATAAACAATCAAAAGAAAATCATTGCTAGACCCGTTCAGTCTCAGTTTTACCAAACCGTTATACTGCCCTATTCCGTGTTCAACGTGAACGACAAGGTCACCCTTTTTCAAATCTTCAAATGCAAGGAGCTCAGTTTGAACCTTTTGCATCTGTTTTCTTCTATGTCGATGTTTTGACCCAAATATTTCATAATCCGTAATGATAGCCAAAGATTCAGCAGGCCATACAAAACCTGAAGAAACCTGGCCGATACACACATATGCCTGGTTTTCGCCTCGTTTTAAATCAGGAAAACAGTCAATAAACCTGAGATGGATACCGTATGGAACCAAAAGTGATTTCAGTCTGTCGGCCTGAGCTCTGGCTTTACAAACGAGAAGTGTGGAACATCCGGATTGTTTTTGATCATTGATCCAGTTTGCAAGCGGCAAAAAAAGAGTCTTTTCCCTGCGGCGTTTAAGTTCCAGGCTAATATCCATGTTGTCTTTAACGGTAAAATTAAATTTCCGGGAGTCCTGCCCGCCCCCAAGAAAACTTTTTGACACGGAAAGCCTTTTAACCGTCATCAGCTTTTTATGCTTAAAGACTTCTTTTGCCTCTGACCATTTTAGATAAAGTCTATCGGGTTCAACACATAGTCTGGTATCATTGCACGCGGAAACAAAACAATTTGATAGCTGCTGTTGTGATTGATCAGCAGCCTTTTCCAGTTCAGCCGGTTCTGTCAGAATAAAAAGTGCATCGCCCGGCATATAATCAAAGAAAGTGTCAAGATCAGGATAAATTAGTGGAATCAGACTTTCAATCCCAGGAAACACACGCTCATTCCTGATGTGGTCAATCAGGCTTCTGGCCTTTGTTACAGGAAGATCCAACCTGGATGCCTGCTCCCTTACCCGTCCTATGATCTGATCAATACATTCCATCTTTAAAATAGCCTCTCGGGCCGGTAGTATAACTGCTTCCTGAATATTTTTGATTGTCCTCTGGTTTGCGGCTGAGAAAAACCTCAGAGATTCCACAGTATCTCCGAACAATTCGATTCTAAGCGGATTTGAATAAAGTGGTGAAAAAACGTCTATAATACAGCCCCTTACACAAAAATCTCCTGGTTCCTCAGCAATTGTTGATCGAACATAACCGCCTGAAATCAGTTTCTCGACCAATAGATCCCGATCGATCTCTTCTCCCACCATAATAAGTTCGGCATAATTACATATTTCCTGTTTTGGGATGATCCTTTGCAACAGAGCGACTGCTGTTGTAACTATAATTTGCGGGACATCACCCACTATCAGACGGTAAAGCGATCTGATCCGTTTGGCTGCTGTTTCGTTGTGGTAGGAAAGATGCTGAAAAGGTAAAATATTATAAGGAGGAAAATAAACCGGGGAAGGATCATTTTTTCCTGAAAAAAATCTCAGGTCTTCCAAATATCTCTCTGCATCTTTTGTTGAAGGAACTATCACGACAACAGACGCTCTATGTGCCATGTATAACCTGGACACAAAATATGCCTGCTCAGATCCGGACAGTCCCATACAATCAACGCTATAATCCCTTCCGGGAATTATGTCAATCAAGGGTCCGGGTAATATTTTTGCTTGATTTTGATTCATAAATAAAGTAGTTGTCTTTCTACTGTGCCGACGTAGCTCAGTTGGTAGAGCAGCTGATTCGTAATCAGCAGGTAGGCGGTTCAAATCCGCCCGTCGGCTCCACATTTGTTATGGGAATTTTATACCTGAAAAAAATTCAGGTCATAGCTTATTCTGAAGACGTTTTTTTCTTCATGTCTTTCCAATAAAGCACTTTTTTAAAACCGCTATAGTTTGATGGCTTCGTAAAAAGTCCGATTTAGACGGTTTCGTAAAAAGTTCAAATTCAAGGCGTGCAAATTTTGTAATCATGAGGCGTACTTATCGTACGTTGAATGATTACGAAATACAGCACAACGCAGAAGTTGGACTTTTTACGAGACCGTCATAGCTTAATTCAGATCATTGTGCAACCGGCGTTTATGCCCTGGAAAACTCGTGCCTAACGCTATTGAAAAGTGACCTGATATAAACATAATGAATTCGTAAAAAGTTCATTCATCATAATAATAACAACCACTTAAGCGCTCAACTAATTAGTTTCCATCCATAAATGGCTATTTTTCCGATGAGCGGCGTTCTCCGCGGGTTTCCGCCCTCG
>Ga0233414_10000742_pt1 | contig 13077 bp, 21 predicted proteins | sample Na_anoxic_10_MG_FD_189020 | JGI IMG/M metagenome (GOLD analysis project Ga0233414, IMG submission 189020) | Seawater microbial communities from Saanich Inlet, British Columbia, Canada - Na_anoxic_10_MG | ecosystem: Environmental > Aquatic > Marine > Inlet | place: Canada: British Columbia...
ATTTATATAAATCAACTTTAGACCTTTCTAAATCTTTAATTATATCATAAGAAAAACTATCTGTAAACCCCTTATGTTTTATCTTTATTGTTACGTTAACTTGAAGAGTTTTATCCTCATAGTTCTTTTCTTCATCAAATTGTACTACCTTAACATAATCCCTTTTTATTATGTCTAATACTTCATTTACATCTGTATCAATTTCTGTCAGTATTTTTAAATTTCTATAAGAATCTTTTAAATACAGTTTTTCTAATTTGTCTAAAAATATTAATGTAACCAAACTAATACCTGTAGTGGTTAGTCCAATAGCAAAATACCCTGCCCCTATACTCATACCAACCCCTGCAGAAAGCCATAAACAAGCTGCAGTTGTAAGACCTCTAATAGACATGCCATATTTGATAATTGTTCCAGCACCTAAAAATCCTATTCCGGTTACTATTTGTGCAGCTATTCTACTGGGATCTACTCTTACTAAAGTATTTAAACTACTACTGGCATAGGCTATAGCAATGTTTTCAGATAATATCATGAAGACTGCAGAACCTAAACTGACTAATAAATGTGTTCTTAACCCTGCATCTCTACCATGTATATCTCTTTCTAAACCTATTAATGCTCCTAATATACTTGCAAGTAGTAGTTTGAAAATGAATGAGTTTGTAAGGTCTAAGAATGTCATGTTTATGAAATTTTTATCTCCTTTAAACGTGAAATGATTTTTTCTTTTATTTGTGAAAGGTGTTCAGGAAATTTATCTGATGCAACACAATAATAGCCAGAATATAACCCTGAAATCAATTGAATTATCTCTTCCTTCATATCTTCTTTAGCATCAATAATAGCTTTTTCATATTGTTCTGAAACTTCTTTAACTATTCTCCTTACAGTGACAGTACTTAAGTTTCCAGACAGATATGAATCCTCAAACCGATCTACAGTCTCCCTTGCCTTTTCTAAATTAGTTTTTTCTTTTAGAGGTAAGAGTTGACCACAACTTTCACAAATACCTTCTTCTTCTTTAATATCTGGTGTTTCAATAGTATTTTTTTCTTTAATAACATCTATTTGTTTTATTAAATCTTTTACTAAAAATCTAAAACTTTTCCAAAAAGTGCGATAATCACTTCCCTCATTATTACAATCTCCATGATTTTTTGCATATTTACAAATATTACAACCACAACTACTATTGTTAGAGGATACTAATGCATATAAACAAAATGGACATATTTCAGAACAAGCTCGTATTGTATCCTCAAATAACAATTCTTTAGTACTCCTTTCTACAAGATAAATTATTATTTTATCCCATACAATTTCACAACCTGTTTCATCCCACTTTGAAATATCCCCTCTATCAGATTTATTAAAATAGAGAGGTTTATTTACATCATACATTTTAACATTTTTATAGTCCATAAAGTCTATTATACATTGTTTATAGTCTGTTTTTTTCATGTTATTTCTCCTTTTTAATTATTAGGATCAAGAAGATTATATAATTCTTTTTCCCTTTCAGCATCTTCTTCATGTATTTCTTCTACAATATCATCAACACTATCCATTAAGTTGTATAAATGTCTAATAGTTAATGGTTGATTACCATTATTTTCTAATAAATTTTTTAATACCTTTTTAAGCATATCAAATTTATCTATCATGTTATTTCTCCTTTTTACACTCTTTTTCATCAGGCAAAATCAAAACCCCTGCAAACCCACAATCACAATAATAATTTATACTTGTTCCTTCTGAGGTAATTTTTCCTTCTTCAAAAGAATTATATTTATTACATCTAATACAGTTCATTCCTGTTACATATTCCATAATTATTACCTCTCTTTACATATAATATACATTAAATATAATACTTTTCTCAAAAAAATCTAAAAATCCTTTTTTATAATATGAGACTTAAATTCGTATTGATTTTCTTTGCATATATAGCACTTTCTGGTTTCCCATTTTTCTTCATCTATACCCCAACTTTGCTGTCTATTATCAACCGTATATTCTGCCCATTTGCTCCATTTATGTGAACACATTACAATTCTCCTGTATGTAATTTACTTTAAATATAATACTTTTCTCAAAAAATTCAACTACTTTTTTCTAAAATAAGACTTTATTGCTAATTTTATTACAGGATGTCTTCTTGCATTATAGTAATCCCCTTTTTTAAACATATCATAATCATCATTGTTCCAGTAAGGTATACACATAATAGACTCCAAATTACATCTCCAAGTTTTAGGTACATATAGTCTTACATATTCTCTCAAATGAATAGCTCTATGTTGATATTTTTCTATGTTGTTGAGGTTCATTTGATACCTCTCCTTAAAGCTCTTCTATAGGAGGCATCGATATTCTTTTTACATCTTGCATATATCTTCATAATTCTTTTAGGATAAGCAGAGTTCTTTTTCATGTATCTTCTAACATTACAATTCACTCCTCCATTATAATATATACATGCTAAGAATTTATTACCTCTAGATTTCTTTAAACATTTCCCTAAATACCATGTAGCAAAATCTATTTGAACCTTATCGTCCAAAAGTCTTCTGGGGTTCTTTGGGGAATGCACGGAATTTATCTGGAAACGTGAAAAATCATATGTACCATTCCTATTCATTCTATGTGATCTAATATTCCTTCCCCCAGACTCTACTTGAGCCAAAGACAGTATAAATATAGGATCTATGTTCTTCTTATAACACTTATATTCCAAATAGTTATAGAAATCTTTTTTCAACCACTTAAAATTCTTTTTTGCCAAACTGGAATAACTTGGTATTTTAAAAGAATCATAAGCAACACTTGGAGTCATACATAAACAAAATATGAGTATTGAGCCAATATACATTTTAGTTTTCATCGTAGTTCTCCTTCTTAATTATTTTTTACCATTGTTTATAAAGCTTGCTTATTACTAGGTCTCTATATTCCCTATTGAAAATAAAAGCAAGAAAAAACCAAATAATGAACCATGCAAAAGTTAATAAAAATAAAATTAACCGCACTATTTTGTTCCACAGCAATAAAACTAATAAAAAAATGACTACTACTATAAATATCTCCATGATACTAACTCCTTATTATTTTAATCTTCTACATCTTTAATTAATGCTTTCCTTAACCTTTCCTTAATCTGTAAGAAATGAAATTTTCCAACTTTTCCCTTCTTTTTTTCAGGTACTTTATTATACTTTTTATATTTTTTATTCTTCAGTATCCTCTTTCTATTTTCGGCATCTTCCATTATTTTATAAAACATACTGGATCTTTTTTCATTAAAACAGAAATAAAAATACAATCCTCCGTAACTTAAAAACTTCTCCTCATTAGAATCATACTCATCATATTCCTCTATAATCTTTTTAAGCTTTTTATACAGTAATAGTTTATCATAGTCTTGTTCTACTTTTTTTATATAATCTATTTGTGGGGCTTGATCTTCATATTCAGCTTCATTACCATCAGACAACTTATAATTAAGAGATATGTCCCCTACAATCCTTTCTTTTTTATTAAAACAGGCTTGCATGACTTTATGTCTTAATAGCCCCCCAAAAGAATGTTTTACTTTAAAATTTGCATCTTTTAAATAATATTCAGTAAATAAAGATACTGCTATTCTAGCATAAGTTTCTAACTGACTCCTATCAATCTTATGTATCGCCTTTGATTTAATCATAGAAATTGCATAATTAAACAATATATCTTCCATTAGTTTATAGATATATTCACTTCTATTGATTAGATAAATATCTTGTAGTTCCATTAAGGTCTTTTCTGTTGCTTTTTTACTAGAGCCTATTAATGGGAGATCACAGTACAAAACTTTACATTCAGGACATCTTCTATAATCATTAAACCATGATTCTCTGATTTCCTCTGTGTCATGGTGCCATTCATAATTACAATGTTTACACGTTACAGGTCTTGCCATTTTTATATCTCCATTAAAATATTGAACCTATCTATAATATAATACTTTTTGAGGGGAAAGTAAACTATTTTTTTAGTTTTTCCTCTTTAAAAATTGATTGTTTTTTTTATTCTTCATACTATTTATTTTGTCTTTAGATAAATGATCGAAAATATGACTTATAACACTAACAGTCCAGCCATTACCTATCATCCGATAACGAGCAGAATTAGACATTTCTTTTATTTCATCATTTTCAAATCTACCATATTGTGTATAAAAATCAGGTAAAGTTTGTAATCTTTCACATTCTATAGGAAGTAGTTTTCTATAATTATATTCTGTTTCTGTTTCTATGAGTTTTGGTATACTAGAATGACTGACATTTATGCAATTTGATTTTCCCTCTTTATTAAACATTCTATATTCTTGACTATGAAATCCTTCACCAGATAAATCATACTGAACATAGTTTTTTGAAATACATAAAACACTATCCTTTTCTACACTTTCAATTTTTATTCTGGAATTAGCCCCACCTGCAGTTAATACAGGAGATTTTCCATTTATATCATATACATTATCTTCTTGTACAAAATTATACTTATTTAACCTACCTTTTACTTTAACTTTGTCATAAAATACAGTACTTAACTCATCTGCATTACTAGTCAAAATACAATTAGCTTTTCCATTATTATTAGGTATATATATTTTTGAATCTTTGTCTCTTTTTGTAGAGTCTTTTCCAGTTTCTTGTCTTATTTTTCTCCTACTTTCTTTTCCTTTTTCTGATCGTGTTTCAGTTAACATAAAAGGAGATTCTGTTTTTTCTGGTATAATTATATCTTTTCCATTCGGGGCTTTCATTACCAATTGTCTCCTTGATTTATTTACATATTGCTCATAGGAAGCCCCCTTCATATAATTAGCATCCAAGCAATAACTTTTATCTTTTTCAGTAATTGCATCTATAATAATATCTTTCAAATATATTTTCTTATCCTCTGGTTGATTAATGTTTGCTTTTAATTCACCAAATACATTCTCCTTAGTATTTATATTTGTCCAATATAATCTATTTCTGTTTTGTGCTGAAACTAAAGAACTGTTTATAAGGACTGGGTTAATGCCTATTGCTTTAGAAATGATATTTTCCCATTTCTTTTCCATTCTTACATTTTCTAATAAAAAGTATTTAGGCTTATAATGGTTTAATATGTCTACATACTCCCAAAATAAATAAGACTGACCTTCAAACTCAAACTCTTGTTCTTTTAATTCTCTATACTGTTCTAAAGAAGTAATCTCTAAATTATCTTTTGTAGACATACCCTTTCTGTTCCCGGCGAACGAAAACGATTGGCACGGCGATCCCCCAATAATCATATCAGGACTTTCAATATCCCAATCTTTCCATTTAGTTACATCCCCTAATTGTATAGTGTTGGGGAAATTATATTGTGTTACAGCAATAGCATATTTATCAATTTCAGAAGCATAATACTTTTCAATATCAATACCAGATCTATTTAATGCTAGTTGACCACAACTTTGTCCATCAAAAAGACTTAAAATTTTCATGCTACCCACCTTTTATTCTGTATAATATACCCAATTTGAGTTTTACCTAGACAAAACATTTTAGCTAACTTTCTATAACTGTATAGTTTTGTTTTATATAATCTTCTTATTTCTAAAGCATCCTTCATTTCTATTTTATACTCTTGTAATTTATTATCCCTTGCATGAATACTATTCTGTTTTCTGCTACACCATTCTAAATTTGATACAGAATTATTTAATTTATTACCGTCTTTATGATTAACTTCTGGTAAGTTTTTTGGATTAGGGATAAAGTTTTCCGCTATTATCCTGTGTAAATTAGGATATAATTTTTTCTTATTTATAGTTAAACAAATCATTATATATCCTGACTTACCTATCTTACCTGATAGTTCTTTTCTTTTTCCTACATTACTAAAAATTCTACCATCATCTGCTATATCATATTTTCCATCGAACAAACTTAAAATTTTCATTTATAATCCCCCACTAATTTATTCCACTCTTCCTCCTTTTCCTTATACCAATCTAAAGGCTTACCAAATCCCCAAACCCCTATTTCATCACTTACCTTAAGAGTAACTTTATTATTTCCTACATTTTCATAATACGGTTTTTCCATATAGTATTTTATAATCTTATACGCTTCTTCAATTTCCGGTATATATATTTCAAACAAAATCTCATCATGTACATTTCCAAGGATTCTTGATTTCATCTTATTTCTTAAAAACCTTTTCCTAATATTAGTCATTGCTATAATTGTAGTCTGTCCTGAAGTCCCCTGAACAGGCATGTTGTAAGAAATGTTTTTATGGTTATTAATTATATTCCTTAACTCCATTAAATTCTTTTTTACAAAACCATTTTCTTCTAATCCTTTAAAAATACATTCTACTTTAGTAAAGGACAATTTAGGGAGTCTTCTCTTCCTACCCAATAAAGTTTTCACCCACCCCTTTTCCTGTGCATGATATATACAGTCATCCATATATCTTTTAAATTCAGGAAAGGATTCAAAATAAGAGTCAATCAAGACTTTAGCAATTTCTTTAGATACACCCAATCCTCTAGATATACCATATATTGTAGCACCATATGCTAATTGGAAATTGCAGATTTTTGAGATCCCCCGAAACTCTTTATATAAAACATCTTCTTCTTTACCTTTAACAATAGAGTTATAATCAAACTTCATATCTTCAACTATTTTTAAAATATCCTTCTTCTCATATTTTTCTCTTAATTTAGCTTTATTATTTATTTTTGTTTTTAAAACTTCTGCTATTTGTTTTTTATCAATCTTTTCTACTATCTTACTAGCTGTATAAGAATGCATATCCATATCATTCAATATAAGTTTTTCTAAAGGGCCAGAACCAGATATTTGAGAACCGATAGATACTTCCATTCCATCGTAATCAAACGCAGAAATTACATACCCATCAGTAGGAATAAATATTTTTCTAAAATTCTTTTCCTTTTGAAAATTCTGTGGATTTACAGAAGACTCTAAACCTCCACCTCCTGCTAACCTTCCAGTTTTAGTTCCTGCTAATTTATACCCAACATATAACCTTCCATCTTGTATAGAACCATATAATCCTTTATCATCTTTTTCTTCTTTTTCTATGTTTAAAAGGCTTTTTCTTTTTTTCTTTTTTTCTTTTTTACCTATCTGTGAAATCTCTTTTGTTATATGTCCGTAATCAACTAACTTTTTAGCAAACTCTACACCACTCTCTGCATATTTCTCTAAAGTGGGGGCATCTAGTTTTAAATCTCCATTCTTAGTTTTTAACTCTTTTCCTTTAGAATCTTTTAAAACTTCAAAATCTTTTAAATTATAAAAAATTTCACTTAATTGTTTATTACTATTCAGGTTTAATTCCTTACCTGCTGTCAAGTATATTTCATCTTCAATGACTTTAGCTTTTTCTTTTAATCCTAATAAATATATTTCAATGTACTTTTCATCTACTGCTATACCTGTTCTTTCAACATCTATTAACATATCTACTGCTGGCATTACAACATTATCAAAATTATGTTTTATAAAACTATCCTCTTCCTTAAACCTCTTTACAAAATACTTCCACAACTTAAAGGTAACTATCGGGTCAGTACAGGCATATTCTAATAGTAGTTTTTTAGGGAGTTTAGAATAATCCTTTATTTTATATTTTTTAATTATCTCTTGTAACCCATCTTCATAACCTCCATAATGTGTATATATCCATGAAAGGGGTTTTAAACCATTAGGGGAATTTTCATTTAGAGAATGAGAAGCAAGCATAGTATCAAAAGTACATTTTGCCTTAACCCCATCTTCTAAAAGCATTTTTCCATCAAAATTAAAGTTCTGCCAAATAAAGTTTTTATCTGCTTCAAAAAACTTATTTAATATCTCTTTTTCTATCTTATTGTAATCTAAATAAAACCCCTCTAGCTCATTAATTGCTAATGTAATACAAAAAACTTTATCTTTCTTATGGTTTAAACCGGTTGTTTCTGTATCTAATGCAATATCTTTTATCTCTTTATTGTCTGCTAAATCTAATAAAAAAGTATTAGGGTCTTCTACTTCAGTAAACTTTAATTTAGGAAGTCTTATTTTTCTACTAACTAACTGATTTATAGCTCTATCAAATTGATCCTTAACAAACTCTTTTTCATAGTTAGAAAATGTAGTCCATGTATTGAGAGGGGGAATAGGAAATACTTTACAATTAAATTCAGAGGAGTATATCCAAACATCATCCTCATAAAAATCTCTATAGTCTTTACAATATTTTTTTATAGGTACATAGAAATGGTTGTTTAATACATTTAAATCTTTAGATTCTGTAATAGTATATAATCCCCTACCTACAGTTATAATAACTTTGGGGTTAAACTTCTCAATTAGTTTTTTAATATGCATCTTTTTGCATACTTTATATGTATTTACAATATCTTTAGAATCAAAATCTGCATCAGTACACCCCACACCATAGATCATTGTATACTTATGGTTTTTAAAGAACTTGTCTATAAATATTTCAAAAGGGTCATAGAATAGAGGTTTTTCTTTTGCTTCCAGTATAACAAGTATATCAGTATTTGCTTCCTTATGATTTCCACCTATTTCTTTATAGGTATCTTCATATCTTACACCACAGGAATCCACTAATACATGTTTTCTAACTGCACAATTACAAACCCTATTTTCTTTCCTTCCTAAAAAGTTTGACATATGTATTAGTCCTTATATATCCACTTTGTTTTTTTATCTTCTTTTAATAAAGCATAATGTCCCCAAGGAAAAATTATTTCTACAAGATGTTTTCCTTCTTCACATTTAGGGCAAGTAAAAACAGAACTCTTTACCCCTTTTAAGTCTTTTCTCTTTAATGTTTCTTCACACTTATGCCCTACACATTTCATACTCTACTCCCATAATCCATCAAATTTTTCACGACTTACTTCATGTATGCTATCAAAGAATTCTAACTCTTCAAAATTCCTATGAAGCAACATATATAATGATTCACCATAATGTTCTTTTATATAGTCTAAAGAATAATTGGAGGTCATTACAATTCTTTTACTATCAGAAATAATCCTTCTTAGAAATTTATCCCATGCCTCTATTATAAGATCAGGATTGTTTTTCCAATAAGTTCCTTTTCCAAAGTCATCTATTATAAGTAAATCACATTTCATGTAATTGTCAATCTTTTTTTGCAATTCTTCATTAAAACTAAAGCCCTGATTCTTCATAAGGAAATCTATAAGCTCAGAAGCATATACAAATTTAACCTTATATCCACTATGAATAAACTGTTTTCCTATACTGCAGGAGATTGTAGTTTTTTGTGTCCCATAAGAACCTGATAGATAAAGATTAATATTTTTAAACTTATCTTCTTTACAAGAATTAGAATAGTGTATACATTTACTTAAACTATCAGCACTTTTTTCTCCTTTATAGTCCTTAAACTCTAAATCATAATATTCTTTAGGGATTTCACTTATAGTCAAAAAATGTTTATATTTCATTTCTATAATATGTTCTTTATATTTAGGGCTTAAAGTAGCATATTCTATTCCATCAATATTTATGTAATCATATTTATCTGGAGTTTCCAAGACATTCCTCACTTATTCATAAAAGGGTCAACATTATTTTTTTGTTCTAAATACTTTTTGTTTGTTTCTTCAACTACCCTTAATAAATCTCCTGCAGTTAAAGGATGTCCATTCATATAATGTTCATTTATTACATCGATAAGAATATCAAATTTATCTTTCATTATTCTTTCTCCTCCTCTAATTTACTAGAACATTCTGGACAGAACCATTCCCCCTCTTCCTCATCTCCTGAAGGGTTAGTCCAATCGGATTCTTTAATACAATAAAACAATTCATCTTCTGTGTCCATATTGTTTGGTTCATAATATTCAACACAATCTTCATTGTCACAATACATATAATAAAAAGTTACTTCATAAGAATCTAACATCACTTTACCTCCATATATTTAGACCAATCTATATTATCGTACTTATTATGTAGTGCCTGAATAGCATTACCCATTTCATCATGTGTCATTTCTCTCATTCTTTTAGGGTCTGGAATAGACTCTTCATTGTTAGTATCTAAACTACCAAAATCAATATCTATAGCAGGGAAATGTGATCTTCTCATTCTCTCATCAAAAATCCCCATCATTTCTGCAGTAGGCATTAACTCTGCTTTTAGTATAATAGTTCTTAATGAACCATACCAACATTCCCTTTGTTGTTGAGATACAGAAGTGGAATTACTGATTCTATGCTTAAACTTATGTTGTTGTTGTTCTAATACACCTTTTTCTAATTTAGCTTGTTCTTCTGGTGTAATAAAATTTATTTTAATTTTGAGGGTATTGTTTTCTATATCATATTCAACAAATTCCCCTAAATATTCTGAAAAAGCCATTTATATATTCTCCTTAAACTTACTACTTTAAATATAATACTTTTATAGAAATATTAAACTACTTTTTTTCTAGTTCTTTAGGTTCTTTAGGTTCTTCAGACTTTTTAGGTTCTTCTAGTAATTCTTTAGGTTCCTTAAGGTTTGCAAAATAGTTTTCTTTTTTGCTTATCAAAACTTTATAATCTACTTGATATTTTAAAGGGAAATTACCTTTCAATATCTCTATAATTGCAAAATCCTCATTAGGAGTATTTTCTTTAATCAGCCAAGATTCATTAGCATCTTTAAGTTTAATATGAGTATAGTAAAAACCACTAATAAGCTTCCTTTCTGAAAACATTATATCCGCTTCTTTATCCCCTAAAATACTAAGTTTAACTTTGTGTATATCAAAAAATTCTAAAAACAATAATCCTTCTTCAAATTTATAATATGTACCATCAGCTTTATGATAAGCATAAGCATACCATTTACCATTAAGATGCATATGGTCATAGACTTTTGTAATAGAATATGCTGCTGTGAGTGTGAGTACAAATAGTAATAGTGTTACAAGTAGTTTTTTCATTTAATTCTCCTTTTTTATTAGTGGTTATTTTTTAATTTTGGTTTTCTACTGTATAGTATTTGACTTTACTTCTAACTTACTTAATAACATCTTATCTTTACATTCCTTCAAAGTCTTATTAGCTTCTTTTACTTTCTCAGAAATTATTTCTATATTCCCAATAAGATTTCCCATTGCTTCAATGAATTTAGAAACATCAAAATTATCCAACATCTTTTCCCTTTCTAAACACTCACTGATAAGCTCTTTATGTGCTTCTTGTTCTTCTTTACTTAATGTTTTTAAAAAGTCTTCTATTGAATTGTTCATTGTGTCTCCTTTTTTAGTTCCTTATACATATTTTTAATTTTTCTATTATGCTTTTTAGCATGGTGTTTACCCTTATTACATTCAGAACATACTGTTTGACCATTGAAATATGTTGTCTCTCCACCATCTTCCCATTCAATAATATGGTCTATTTCTAAATGAATATTCTTTTTTAAATTATCTTTATGCTTTCCACAAATTTTACATGTATATTTATCTCGTTGAAAAATTAAAACTCTTAGTTTAAGAGGAAATCCCCTTTGTGAATAAACTTTTTGTTTTAATAAGCCAATTTCTGATAAAATTTCTTTTTTTCTTTTTTTTTCTACACTGTAAAGTATATAGTCTGCATCAATCCAAATTTTAGCCTCATTATAAGTAATGTTATGTTCACAATACCCTTCATTATCTCTCCTATGAAACTCATATTTATCCTTAATACTAAATTTAGAAAGTGATTCTTTATACTTAAAAAATAAATCCCAATTACTGCCTAATTCATAAGATTTCTTAATTTCATAAGGGAGTAAATTTACGGATTCTCTGATATACTTTATAAAAAGAAGGGAATCTCCTTCATAAAAAGAAATATTATTTAGTAATGATTTTCTTATATCTTCTAAATATCTAGGCAATCCCACAATCTTTCTCCTTATTTTTCCTCAATACACCAATCCCAACCATGAATACATGTACCATCTGAATTTATATCCTCACACCAATCCCCACAGGTCTTTATTTTACCTGCTACACAATCTGTACTAGGTTCATCACAAGGCATTAAATCATCAATTTTACATGCACAACAATCAGACATAGCTAACCCATCTAAATTGTTTTCTGTTAAATATTTTTCTACTATTTGTTTTATGTTCATTGTGTCCCCTTTTTTAATTTATCAAATACCACAATATTTACATATTCCCTTTTTAGGTGCTCCACAATGTTTACAAGTACTAGTTGTATCTAATGTTATCGGAATTGTATAAAGTATTTCATAGTTCTCATCTTCTTCTTCATCTTCTTCATAATGGGATTTAACAAAGTATACTTCTTCTGTTATTTCGGGTAAAACTATTTGTACAAAATCCTCAATAGTATTATCATAATTTTTCATATCACATCCAAAAAACCATATTCCCTTTTCAAAACTATTACTATCTTCTAAAATATATTCCTCTAACCAATCCTCATTATATGCTGAACATCCTCCTCTTGGTATGAAGTCAGAGCGATTATTGACCATAAATTCCTTAACAAACTTATACCCAAATTTGTCACAAGCAGTTTCCCATAAACCTTTTCGGAATTCATATTCTCCATCATTTAAAAACTGAACTAAATCATAATATTTTTCTTTAACTTTAATTTTACAAACAAACCCTGTATACATCCCCATAACAATCTCTCCTTTTTAATATCTATATTCTACATTAAATATAATACTTTTACAGAAAAAGTCAACTACTTTTTATCATATAGACACAAAAAGTGAGGAGGTAACCTAATACCTCCTCTTTCTATAATCCGCTACTATGTGAGAAAAATCTAACCTAATAGATTCCTCGTACAGACTATTGACAATTTTAAGTACTCCACTTCAACTTCTTAACTGCTTTCAAATACAATTTTGGATAATGGTCTAAAGGATTCCCTATGTTTCTCGTAAAAGGTCTTAAAATTCTATGCCACCACTTGTTTTTAGCTCCAAGTTTAACTTCTTTTCCTACAT
>Ga0233414_10000743_pt1 | contig 13069 bp, 19 predicted proteins | sample Na_anoxic_10_MG_FD_189020 | JGI IMG/M metagenome (GOLD analysis project Ga0233414, IMG submission 189020) | Seawater microbial communities from Saanich Inlet, British Columbia, Canada - Na_anoxic_10_MG | ecosystem: Environmental > Aquatic > Marine > Inlet | place: Canada: British Columbia...
TTCTGAATTGAGATAGCTATTCATAAATTCTACAGCTGATTTTCTATTAGGATAATATCCTATTGGTTCTAAATTCAAGAACTCATCAGTATATCTTTTTGTATTAACCTTATAGATTTTCATTGATCGCTGCTTCTCTATTTATTATATTTATCTTTTTGTTTAAATTATCTAAGTATTTAAATAGAAGTTCAGCTGCCTTAGGGTGCGCCAAGCAGAATCCTTCTTCGTCTAGCATAGTTTTAACCATTACTGCTAGTTCTTCAGCAGAATCTTTCATACTATCGTATTTCTTTCGTAAACTATTGTTCATTCTATTCTTTCATTATTAACTATTTTAAAAACAATATTATATGTATCCAATAGAATATCCCCTATCGGTAAAGATGAAATAACCGATAGAGGATATACTAGAAAAATTAGTTATGTTTTATTTTAATGAGAACTGTACGGATTTTCCTAAACCAACAAAGAGATCATCAATTGATCCATCATTTCTGATCTCAATTAAAAAATCTTTCATTAAGAAATGTGCTCCGTATTCGAGTCCCCATGATTCGCTTTCCCATTTCGAAAATCCAGCAAAAAGACCAATCCGGTCTTTAAGACGATACGTAAAACCAACAGAACCAGCCAACGCATCATTCAAATTACCAATCGAGTAATAGTATCCCAGGGGGGTAAGATCATTACTGAAGGGTATATCGATGTGACTTCCTTCATCGACTCCAACATATTCCGATACGCTTATTTTATAGGCGGCATCGGAATTAAATCCATCATTACTCGCTCCAGAAACAACTGTTCCTTTACCAACCATTGGTTTAAAATCTACAGGAACTTTAAAATCTGCGACAGCAGAACAACCAGTGCATAAAAGCACAAAGAGTACAACAGTTTTCATGTATTCCTCCTAATTAGAGATAATAAGAGATTATTACTATTATTCAAAACTATCAAGTAAAAATAAGATTTAAATTTTTATTTCTTATATAAAGTTTTTATAAATCTATCTACAATATTACTACTAGAATTAGGTTTATCCTTGCCGCCGACACCAAATTTGAATACTATGTCATCGACCACCATTTCGGGAATATTTGATGGGCCTCTATCTCCTCCGTTTGCAAATAATATATTATGATTAATATATTCCTTTTTAACTTTATTTAATAGATCTATTGCAGTATCGTCTCTGTCGTTAAAGGGCATTGCCCTTTGTACTCCTTTAATCGCGCTCATTACGGCAAGTCGTTCGTTAAGACGCATAAAGGAGAATCCCTTTTTTCTAATCAACCAATCGTCAGAATTCACACCAACAATGACGCTATCATATTTCGATTTAGCTAGTTTATTAGCCTCATTGATTAGATAGAGATGACCTTCATGAACTGGATCAAATCCACCAGAAACTACAACAACAATTGGTCCATCCATTTTCGCCAGTATATCATTAGACATTTATTCGCTCTCTATAATCAGGCTAATTATTGTGTTTAAAACTTCAGGACTATGTCCTCCTTCAATTTGCATCCTATTTAGAGTTCCAAGCAATCTTTTCTTGAAAGGGATATATGAATGCATCGCATTATACTTCTTAGGAGGCTCAGCTGCCAATCTACAATCAATTACCGATGAATTACCTTTTAATTCCATTGCCTGACACACATCGATAAAGTTCTGCCCATTAGTATCAAATGGCCATCTTACCTCGAATTCTTCTTCTCGTTTTAAATCAACATCTTTCATTATCCCTTATTCTATTCCTTTTTGTTCCCGCACCCTCGGTTATCATATAAAAAATAGGCTACTCTTCAAGATGTTCTTTCAGTTTTCTTTCTTTTTCGAGTAGCTTCTGAATTTTTTTTAAACATAATCCATTATGAATTCTAATCCATTTACGTAAACCATTTTTAATGATAACTATCTCTTTTCCCTTTTCAAGAGTCTGTTCACATATATGGCAATGTCCAAAAAATTCAGATTTATTTGAATCAAAGTTTTTTAATCGTCCTAGTTTTCCCCAAAAAGAATTATTCATGAGAAAGATTAGTAATGAATTTGCGATTTTTAGCTAGTAACAATTCTTTATAGAAATCTAATTTCTCTTTATCGTCATATTTACATTCTAATACTATGTCATTCACAAGATCAGAAGGATGAACTAAAGTATATTTTACTACAGTACCACGTTTTTTACCTCTGCCTTGTCTCTCATAGTACTTAATAACTTTCCAGCCAGTTCTTTCCGCTTCATTAAGTAGATCTCTACGGGGCTTTAAAATATCTCCTCGAGTAGGAGCAGAGCTTTCCCATGGGCCATTGCTTCTAACTCTTTCACAATGTTTTATAATTCTATATAATTTATGAGGTTCATTTACATTTTCATGTATATTCTTACACATCTCGTCAAGTTCAGCCACTTCTTCATTAGAAATGTACTTAGTATTATAAACAATACTTCCTTGTTTCAATGACTCATATAATTGATTAGTATTCAAAACTATTTCCCCTAAAAAAGAGGGACAACGAGAATAAAAAACCGGCCCGCCAAAGTGGCTATTTATCTCGTGTCCCTCACTCATCGAAAAACTAAAAAAAGGGGAGAAGACAATGTAATAAATACAAAGCCTTCTCCCCAGGAGGAGGTGTGTCAATATTAATTAGTAACCTGCCTAAGACTCCTATTATAAGCCTCAGTCGACCTCGAGGTCTCCCATTTGAGCCTTGCTTTCGCTTGGTCAATCGAGATTCCTATAGCCGCAAGTGACACCTTTAGATAGACCAATGCCTATCGGTCGTGTTCAAAAAAACAGGTCATTAAAGACAAAAGAATAGTCAAAGTGCGAGTTAACGTCTTGTCTTGCTCACAACAATCAAGACAAACGATTGCGCGCTTATCTGCAATCTAACGAAACATAATGATCTGTGCATTAGCTATCGACTTTCAGTCCCAAGACTAACATGATTACATTAGTAATCCTCGCCCAATTTGCGTCGATCAAGTCCCGTACTTTGACTATAGGAAATTTAACAATTAATAATTATTTTATTATTATTTATTATTATTATTTATAGCATTAAGTAAATTCATCACATGAGATCTACCTTTTGCCTGACTACTTAATGAAGCAGAAATATTATCTAACCCTTTAAATCTGATGTTCTCTCTATTTGCCATGTCAAATCTTTGGCCAGATTTCTTAGAGTTACCAACAGGTAAACCATTCTCTGTTAAATCTTGACTATCTCCATTATAGGATAGAATATCTGAGGATATCTTATCATTTCTCATAAAGAACAAAGGATTTACATAGGTTTTATTTGTTAGTTCTTTACCTTTAATGTAAAGCTGAGTCATATCCCCGTAATCATTTTCCATAAGCCATTTATAACTTACTGGTTCTTCAAACGGCTTAGAAATTAGACTTTTCATATGATTGTCTATGGCATATCTATTCGCAGCCATTTCCCATAAAGTGACTACAGATCTTCTATTATAAACACATTTTGTAGAAATACAAATATCTATAGGAATGAATTCATTATTAACTTTAAGATGTGGCATTTTATGATCGGGAGAAATAACTGCTACGCCTTTAATTCCGCCACGAGTAGTAATTTTATCTCCTGGCATCAAAGGAATTATTTCTTCGATTTCAACAACAGTCTTCTTAGTATCTCTACTGTAAGAAACAGAATTATAAGTTTTTATACCAACAACTTTGCCATTTAGATTAAGCTTATTGCAGAAATAATTCCTGATCTTATCCTCAGAATCAATTTCTTCAATAATTGCTGTAGTCGAAGAAACATTGTTACCTATAGCTACTTTAACATTAATACGATTAGAAGTATTAATTCGTACATAATGTTTCCTAATAGCTTTGAATCTAGCTGCTGCAGATTCACTAAACGCAATGGCATCTTCATATGTTTTATAGCCAAAATTCATTATGGCAGTATTAAAATGTATGCCTTCAAGCATATTGTCTTTCGCTCTAATGTAAGGAATTTCAAAATTTTCTACAGATAATGCTTGCTCGAATTGAGCTCTAAGTAGATGTATACGATTGGGATTATATTGAATTCCAATCGCATTATTCTGAATGGTGCTACAGAAGAGATTACCTCCCTCATTTACTTTAAGTTTATTCTTATTAAGTTTATCAATGACAGTTCCTTTGACAAGCCGATAAGATTTATTAATATTATCACCTGCACCTGTAGACGCATAATCAACTAATCCTGCGAGCTCGTCAGGAAACTGCCTAGATTCAACATCGAAATCGTTAGTAACAATATTCTTGAAATAAATAGTTTCAGGAATACTAATTTCGGCTATTTTACTATCTGGAATTCTTTGACAGATATAATCAGTTTTAAGAAATCTATCTATTTTATCTTGAGCAATATTCTCTGGTGGAATAATACCATGATAGTAAAAATTCTCAAGAGAGTTAGATAAAATTCTACTTAAGTTACTAGTAAGTACTTTAACCCAATCATCTACGACAAAGGATTTTTGCTTAGATAATACATTAGAATAATCCCTTCTTATTCGTTTTACAATAGCTCTCTTAATACCATTCATTTCATATATCCCCTGGGAATTAATTTTAGGTAGTGATAAAGAAAGTTTGCATTTTCGAATGCCTGCACCAGTAAAACCATCTATTCCTATGAAATATCTTTTGACATCATCTTCTTCTATATTTGACTCATTGATGTCTATATTCTCAGGCTCAGAATCATCCTTCGAAACATTTACGTTAAACCCTCTAATAGATAAATGTTTTTCCAACCATTTACACGAAGTATCCTTATTCATCTAATCTCCAAACTTTGCAAATTCATCTGAACAAGAACCATAAATATCGGATTCTTTATTTACGAAAATTCTTGTGCATAAATCATTTGCTTTATTTCTATTATCCAATATGCTAGATTTACTAATCAAACTATATACTGGAAAATTATCTAGTATATAGTCATTTAAAGATTTTACGTTAGATTTAAATAATTCTTGAAAAACAGTTGCGCTGCACTCTGTTTTATCAGAAACCATGTTTCTTATAGACCTAAGCATTTCTTTATATTCCAATAAAGGAATATTCTGATTGATTAATGTGTTGTAATATGAATTGATTTTAATTATTTCATGGGTACTACTATTAAATTTTATGTAAACAGTATCTAATGTTGCTTTTAACGGCTTAAGAATATAAGCATAAATAATAAATGGAGTAGACTTATCAAGACTTAATCCATTTTCTTCAATGCATTTACAAATTCTTGTGATATCCGTATAGCATTCAGGAGAAGTTCCTGCAATTGCGTTTCTAATCTTCATAAAACGCATATTATTAGGAGAACCAACCTCGTGCTTACTGTCCATCAAAGATTGCTGTATAGCTTCAGAGATATACATCGCACTTCTTTTAATATGTTCAGGACCATCACTTCCGACGAGCTTTACATCATTAGAAATGATGCCAACAGGACCCATAAACATTTTCATAGTTAAGTTCTTTATATTAATATCAACACTTCTATCATAAAAGTTTTTTCTAGAAATATCTTTAGCAATTGCAGCAATATCTTCTTGGTAATCTTTATCCATAATATGATCAAGATTATGTTCTTGAGTCAATAATGATTTAGGATCAATACTAAATCCGTCAGGTATCAATCTTTGTTTAGTTTCAGTCTTTAAACTATCAATATTATCTGTACTATAGCTATCTCCCGGGTAGCCATTCATGCAGAGCTCTGCCGGCCAATTAATCGGGTTTCCTTTAAAAAACTGCAATAGGGATTCTTCAGCTTCTTTAATACAATTAGACTCATTTGGTATCCAATAACCCGTTAAAGTATCTCCATCATGGTCAAGATTAAATTGACTATGTAGTAATGGATGTATTTCAATACAATCATTATTGGAAGTTCTGGCCTTAAGTACTTCGATAGATCCATCCCAGATTGCAGGGAATCTAGTAATGAGAATATAATTCCCATGTTTCCTGTCAGAAGCATTCATTACACTCCTTGGAATTCCAATCTCATCGATTCCATAATCCGCGTTAGGTAAAGCTACTGCTCTCACACTATGCGGAGCTCTAAATGCAACACATATGTTTCTGAAGAAACCTCTTTTACCCCAAATAGAATTTGCAAGGCCTTTTTCAATATAAGAAGTAACTGCCTTTTTAACTCTATTGAAATCACAACGATTATTCAAATAATCATTATGCACTTTCATTAAAGTGTTAAATCTCATTTGGAGATTATCAAGTATCCAAGAATTTTCTTTAGCCATTGCCTTGATAGGAGGCAAATTCACTATTTGTATTTCTCTTCCGTAACTATCAGAGATTGGCGAATAAAGTTTAAATTCTCCGCCATTTTGTTGTATATCTAAATCCAATACAGTATTCTCGGTAGAATCTATGAACTCAAAAGGTATAACTTTTGAGATATCAGTAGTTTTATCTATTCGAGAACTGTTCGTGAATATTTCTATGTGTTTCATGCATACTCCTCCTCCGCATAGTATTCTTCATCATTAGAAACAGCATTATTATCCATTGCGAATGGCATTGTTATATAAACTAAAACACTGTCACTCGAATTATTTTTAGGTGTGGTAACGTTGATAGAATATAATCCAAAATCTATACTGAATCTATCTTTTCCAAGCTTAGTTTTCATTTTACTAACTGGCATACCAGCTATCGAGGTAGATTCTTGCGTGCTTTTCATAAATTGATATATATCTTCGAATACATGTAGCATTTCACTATTGTTACATTGACCCCAAGACTTGTTTCTTAATAATGAAGCACTAAAATTACCATTTCTATATTTTAAATTAACAAAGAAATCGCTTTTAACAAATCCATTCATCGTTTTTCCTATCTAACTTCTACGTTTATCTCTTTTGAAGCTGATCTAATAATTACTTTTGAGTATTTCTCAATAAGATTAACCGGGAGATAAATGTAAAAATTAGCACCTAATTTTTCTTTATTAATATTAATTTTATCAATTATTTCAAAAAATTTATTATAACTGATTATACTATTTATATTTACATGAAGAACTTTATTGTTCTTTTTTAAAGACATTGATAATTCTCGCCAATTAGATTTTTTTTCTAGTTCTTCTCTTTGGCTAATTATTTTAGGATGATCCTTAATAATCTTTTTTCTATCAAGTTCGCGATAATGATTAAAACCAATAAAGATTAGTACTTTATCCATAATAAAATAGAGAAACAATTTTTAGTTTCTCCACACTCCTCTCTAATTCTAAGTATTAATTACTTGTTATAATCCTTTATATTTCTCTTATCGTTTGCTCTATGATAAAACATAGAACAAAAACTGCTGGGATAAGTAATAGGATTAATAGTTTTTAACACTTCCTTATTGTCTTTTGTAATTTTAATGACATTCGGAGGAAGCGCAGTACATCTGCCAAAACTATTTCCTTTAATGGCTGCTTTAAATTTATTCCATGGTTCTTTCATTTTATTTAAATTAAGATCTGCATCATAATAAACGCAATTAGCGCATAAGCTTCGACATTCATCAAATAAAACTTCGAAATGATCATCATCATCTATATCATTTTGCTCAAAATATGTTTCTAATTTTGTTTCAAGTAAATCGTCTGAAGTTGCCATTCGATTATTTGAATTAGTCATATAGACTAAAGTATGTTTATCGAATAAAAGGTTTTCTTCTAAATCATTATCGCTATTCTCGTCAGTCATTATTCTCCTTTATTATTTATTGAAATTGAATCTAGTTTTCAATTATACTTCCTGTAGCTTCAGATACTACAAATGCATTATGATCCGCAATTGCCTCAAGAATAGATAATTCTATGAAGTCTTGTTTCCCAACATAGTAGCTACCTGCAAGAATCATTACCATGATTAAAATTGTACCAACGATACCACCTATTTTTCCAGCCATAGTTAAGAAAAAGATAGCATTTAAAAATCCTACAGTTTGTTTAGAAAGCCATTTGACATAGTCAAATAAGCCAGTCATACAAACGGATAAGAAATTTTTCATTTTAACTCCTAAAATGAAAGTATATCGATAATACTTTCTGCTCGAGACTTTTGTATTTTTTCATTACTTTTAAGTTGTAAATCTATCAATATTGAAGTACCAAGACCAACAACTGCTGCAGCAATCAAACCAATGATTGTCTGTCCGAATATGGCATAAGTAATTAAAGCCGCACTAATATCGAAAATTCCAGGAAATTTCAATGCTGCTTGTTTTAGAATAGGTATACGTTTATATAGAATACTGAAGCCAGCAAGAGTGAAACAACCGAGAAGAATACCGGTTGATATCATGAATGTACTCCAGAGAAATAAAACAGTAAGTAATAAAGCAAAAATTAATTGCAAATAATATCTTTTAACAAATTTCAAAATATTCTCCCTAAAATATGCCGGGCCATCCGACAGATATGGGCAAAAGAGAAATTGTCTCTTCGAAATATCATATCTCTCATACAAGAGATAAACCCAATCTTAATCAGATGACCCGGCAGGCGAGGTATGTATCTATCTCAAATTATTGATCGCCGAAAGGATTCTCGACTTGTTCTGCTTCTTGAGCAGGAGCAGTCAATCCCTTTTCCTCGCGTTCAACTTGAAACTGACGTTCCATTTGTTCAAAGAATACACGTTTCTTGCAGTTAAATGCACCAAGACGCTGGATTTCTCCATTATCATAGGAGTTTAACCAACAAGAACGACCGATACGAACTGGACGATTGTTAACCATAGGAACATTTTGTTCTTTCAAAGTCTCTACGGTCTCTCCAGTAGGTTGATTGTTTTGATCAACAATTCCAATCCTGTAATTGAAACAATAGCGATAGCTTTTCAAAGCAGCGTCGTGAAGTTCATCACTAACAAGCTGAAGCTTTTCCTTATCTGCTTTCTTAAGCCCAAGGCTATTGATCATATCGTCCAATGCTTCTTTCTCCGTTTTGATAGCACTGGGAGAAAGAAGCAAAGGAAACTGAAACTCGCTATTGGAATCAGAAACAAGCTGATTACCAATACTCTCGCTAGCAATACCAAGTTTTTGAACTCGCATATTACTTGTCCTTATCTAGCCCATCTGTGGGGCAACATTGTCCATGAGCAAGTCCACACTACGTGCTTGCTCTTCAATTACTTTTAATTTGGCATTTCTAAAAATATCTTTAGAAATCCCTAAATAATTTGTTTTTTGTTTTAATTTGTTAATAGCCTCTTGTAACTTGTCAATATCTCCATTGACTTCTTTTCTGATTCTATTAACAACAAAATTAAACTGGGCAGCTTCGCTGCCACTCGCTAGAAACTGTTTTTGTTTACTTATAATATTCGAAGAAACTATTGAATTTTTCACAGTTTTGACCTTTATGCTTGTAAATGTACCAACATAGCCAACACCATAAAGCAATCTACTAATCATATTTACTCCTTTTTAAGAATTTTCGTTATGTTCTTTAGTAATTAACTTAAATACCTCATCCCAATGGTTCTTAATATCGATATCTCTATATGCATATCGCTCATTAAGTAACTTATTATAAATATTTTCTGCATGCTCAGTACAATTGAAGTCAATTGTTTTGCTTTGTGAGAAAAATATCATGTTATCTATAAAAGAAGTATTTGAATATAAAATTCTAAAGATGTCTTTATAAGTTTGTAAATTATAACTTTGTCTCAAGTAGTCTTCTTTAACAAGTTTATTGACAGCACATTCTATTGCACTCACAGATGTATTGAGCTTAACAATAACTTCAGCTAAACTATCCATATCTAACGGAGCGTCATCACTATCCATAGTAACCTTTCATTTTAAATTTAACTTTGCAGCATGGATCAGATATATATTCTGATAATACTGCGCTAATTGCTTTACTGGCATTCGATATTGCACCCATATAAAATCTATCTCCTCGAGTAAGAGAGGTTTGAACCGTGATATTACGATCCTTACAGTTAATATTTTCAATATTTGAATAAACAGCAAGTGTTGATTTATATTTTTTAGGATTTGTTGATTTAAGAATATCAATAAGCTCTTTAAGTAATTGATTAGGATTAGAGTACTTTTGATTAAATGCCCTATTCCGCACTGAAGCTATATCTAACGAACGTTTAATTCGTTTTTTGATAATTTCTTTATCTTTATTAGAGAATTCGACTATAGGTATTCTATGCCATACCTTATAGGGCTCGTCCTCTTTATCAATTGTTATTGTTTTTTTATTGTTAATATAATTATCGTACCAAGCATAGGCAATAGATTCCCATTCTTTATGAGTAAACTCATTTTGAGGAACACACAAGGTATAAGATTCTATATATTCTTGTCTATGTGAAGTTTTTTGCATGCGCGAAAGACCATGTGCATAATAGAAAAGCCTACGTAAGCAATCATTTCTATCTCTATCTATGATAAAGGATTGATTTTGCTTATATCTTCCATTAATAGTCAATACTGCTTCAACATCAATCGGCGATATATCGCCCAAACGTGCGTTAATTAGATTAGCAGATATAATTTGATTCAAAGATTCTGAAGCATTCTTCAAATCTAGTTCAAATTTTTCTTGTTCAATATCTTCTTTAGTTTTACCTACAAGTAACGGTTTCCATTGTTTAACAATGGTTGCAAATCTTTGTACGTCATCTACTACAACAACAAGATTGTATTCTTTTTTAGTTTCTGTAATTCTAGAACCACGACCAATCATTTGCATGAATAACGATTCAGACATAGTAGGTCTAGCCACTATTACAGTTTCTATAGTAGGTGAATCAAAGCCTTCAGTAAATACTTGACAATTAAGCAAAATATCTATTTCGTTATTATCGAATTGACTAATGATGCCGTTACGTGTTGCTTTCGGTGTATTGCCAGTGACTATTGCACAGGTAGCAACATTATCTAATTTTTTAAATTTATCTTGTAAATTTTTGCAATGATTAACAGATACACAGAAAATGAGAGTTTTACCAAACTTTTCTTTATTATTAATCCATTCAGTAACTATCTTTTCGTTTCGTTCTTCATCATCTAGACAGCCTAAGGACTTTTGAGTAAAGTCATTTTTAGATCCACCAGAAAGCTGAAAATAACGCTCTGTTCTAATTTCATGATAATTAGGTTTAGCAAGATATCCTTGTTGAACCATATCGAAAAAAGTTGTGCTATAGATGACTTTATCGAAATTAAGAACCTTATTATCTAATCTTATAGGAGTAGCAGTTAATCCGAGAAGATATTTATATCTCATCTTCTTGAGAAGCTTTATATACGTATTCTCATAATCACGCTCAGCTACTGAGACATGATGCGCTTCATCAATAACAATAAGATCAAAATCTTTTCTATCTTCAAAAATATGTTTGCTAGGTACCATGTCCGTAGGTGTTTCTACTGTTGTACCTAAAAGCTTAGTAGATTGCACCATACAGACAGTAACATCTGAAATAGTTTTCTCAGTAGCTGTCCATCTACTAGTATTTATACCAAATTTACTAAAGGTATCTACTGCTTGATTGCATAGTTCTTCTCTATGTACTACCCATAAACAACTAGCAATTTTGCCATTATTAATAGCATCAGCGATAAAACTGATAGCTGTTATTGTCTTACCACCACCAGTAGGTAAACATATTAAGCCACTAGGCTTATTAGAATTCGAATCAAAGAAAAACCTATTAGCAGCCTGAATTGCTTCCAACTGGTGTTTTCTTAGCTGAAACTTGCTTGAGAACAAACGGCTTTCTTCCATACAATGTTCCATTCTGCGCTTTTGTTGTTACAATTCTAATTTCTTCTTCATTAATATTCTTGAATGATTTAACTTTTACAAATACAAGTTCACCATTCTCTTCAAAATCTAATGGTAAACCATCAGGACATTTTTCAGTATATCCGCAGATAGGAACTGAATAATACCCAAGTATACGATTTCCCCAAGTGGTGCCAATATTTTCTTTTCTACAAAATCCATTAAATTGAATTGTGCCAAAAGTAACTCTAACGATTTCTCGTGGAGTATAATTTTGCCCATCAATAAGTTTAATTTTTGTACACATAGTGTTCTCCTTATATCTTTAGACCCGATAAGGATCTAAATTTTTCTTTAATCTTAGAAGTAACTTCAGAAACAGCATTTTCAATAGCTGTTCTTAAAAGATAACAAGTTAAAAATGCAGATAAAACTGCACTACATATAGAGATTAAAATGGTATAAATAATACAGATTGTAGTCAATCCATCTCCTTAATATACTTACGTACGTAAGCAACAGGATTTTTATCCCATTCTTCCTCTCTCCAAATCATAATTTCATACATTAATTCAATTGAATCTATTCGTAATTTACGAGCAATCTTACGAACAGTACTAATTCTTGGACTATGCATAGTCCAATTTCTAATAGACATATAATTACAATTGAATCTCTTTTTAAAATCTTTTGTGGCAATACCTTTTTCAGTAGCGATAATCATTAACGGATTACGCATTCTATGCATAGATCTTGCTACAATTTCCGCATTAGTTTCACAGCGAGTTCTTTTTAGTTTACTTTTCATAGAATAAATCTACTTTCCGTATTTTCGTTCATTAAATATTGGTTTAACTTTTTCCCAGTACTTAACAGTACTATCCTTAGCAAATCCATTAGGTCCACCATTATGGGTTCTAGCGATTACTTCAGGATCGAAATACTCCATTGCATCAGGAACATATCGTTCCATGTATGCAATCATAATAAATTCGGAATATTCCTTATCAAAACAATCATTATATTCAAAGATTGGAGAAGAAAGAGAAGGATCCCATTCTACTGCATCAAACCAATAGTTATACTGGATTTGATATGCTCCAATAGAAGCACCATTATCTCCTATAGAATCAGCTTTACAATTAGACTCTACTTCACAAATTGCGTCTAATAGACATTTCATGTCTAATGATGTACTAACTGATTCACTTAACAAAGTAGAAAAATCTTCAATTTG
>Ga0233414_10000746_pt1 | contig 13057 bp, 11 predicted proteins | sample Na_anoxic_10_MG_FD_189020 | JGI IMG/M metagenome (GOLD analysis project Ga0233414, IMG submission 189020) | Seawater microbial communities from Saanich Inlet, British Columbia, Canada - Na_anoxic_10_MG | ecosystem: Environmental > Aquatic > Marine > Inlet | place: Canada: British Columbia...
CCTGAGTTTTTAACCTTATTGACTTCACATCAAAATATCCTCATTTCTGTTTCTTCATAGCCTCTCTTTACGGCCCTTATGTTTTGTTCGAGCAGTTCCTCTTTGAAATAACCGCCCAAGGCAGATATCACAGAGTCCATCTCTACCCAGCCGGTAGCTCGGGCAAAGGCACCCAACATGCAAGTATTTGTTATAGATCTACCTATCTCCTGAACCGAAATACCCGTAGCATCAACCGATCCAATTGCTCTTAATTTCTCAATATATTGCTCATTCACGATCTCAGCAGAATTCATCACGAGAACACAATCCTTTCGAATACCTTGGAAGACATCTACAGAATGAAAAAGGTGCGAATCAATCACAATCAAACAATCGGCACTGTAAATCTTTGTTTTCTCCCTGATCGGCTTTTCATCAAAACGAACAAAGGCTGTAATCGGAGCTCCTCTTCGCTCCACCCCAAAAACTGGAAACCCGTTTGCCCATTTTTTCTCATGCACAAATGCAGTCGTTAGCATCCTGGCTGCAACCACCGCCCCCTGTCCTCCTCTTCCATGTATCCTTATCTCTTTCATAAGCAACTATTGGTTTACCATGGCGTTAGCATCACGTTTCGTCACTCGATAAAGGAATTAAGGGGCTGTAGCCACCGGTTTTCAAGATCACATATGTTAAGCTTGAGCCACATATAATTTCCCCGAGTGCACTTAAAAATAATAATATTTCTGGAACAGATATTCCTTTATAGGCTGGCAATAGAATGGTGAATGGCAGCATTATTCCGAGCACAACAACACCAATCCAGAAGGCCAGGCTTGCCTTTCCCTTGAGAAGCTCCTGCAACGCCACCTTTCCAGAAGGTCCTGTATAGGAAACACTCAAGGTGTAGATCAAAATAAAGATAACAGTTACGCCAAGAAAAATCAGGCTCCCAAATTCAATCCCCGGCAAATCCACAGTGCCTCCAAATAGACCCACAAGCAATAAAACGGCAAACCCTCCTAAAAAACCTGACACAATAAACAACAACGGAAGCATTGCGGAGTTCCACAGCTGAATTGCATTAACATAATTGAGGGTAAATCCCGGATAAACACACGCCCCTAAAGCAGCTAGCCCAGCTAAAACCTTAAATAAAGTTTCCCAACCACTCCCTGGGGAAAAAAATGAAAAAAATAATTGAACAGGCACAATACCGAGGAACAAGATTACCAGGATCAACCCCCTGCTTATCCATGAAGATTGAGGTCTGACTATTATCCTCCATGACCTAAATGGCCTTCCCAAATCAATCAAATGGGCGCCACCTTTCAGTGCGCCAACGATGAGCCAGGCAATAACAATGCCCAAAAGGTTGTTAAAATACAAAGATACCAAATATAAACCACCTCCCAGGGATCCAAAATAAAAAGCAAGCGGCATAAAAATCCCTTTTTTTTCTATCCACTCGTGCTGCGGGGTATAGGTGGTCATCCACTCGTATGGTTTCATAATACCTGCCTCCACTATGTAATTTAGCGTGTTATATAATACACGGAGGGTTTGGTACCATATTCCGGATGAAGCTGAAACGCCTTCTTTTCGCTGATCAAGACAGAGACTTCACTCGTTGGATCATCAAGATCACCAAAACACCTGGCCGTGGATGGGCACGCATTTACACAAGCAGGCGTTGCTTCACGATCTGTTCCCGGTTTTAAACCCTTCTTAAGGCCTTCATCAATCCTTTCAGCGCAAAAATTACATTTCACTACCGTTCCTTCCTGAAAAGGGTACAACTGTTTTCCCATGATTTCCAACTCTGTCAATTCTTGGTCTGGAAAGTATTGCCCCTTATCATCAGCATGGAACGTCCGTTGCTGATAAGGACAGGCAATCACACAATAACGACATCCCACGCACTTGTCATAATCCACGACGACAATGCCATCTTCTCGCCTGGTAGAAGCTCCCGTTGGACAAACATCAACACATGCCGCTTCCTCGCAGTGATTGCACAACACCGGATACATGAGTTTATGTATAGTGGGATAACTGCCGACCTCGCCTGTAAGTACCCTGCCCCAAAAAATATTCGGTGGAAGAAAATGCTCCTGTTTGCATGCCAAAACGCAGGCATAGCAGCCAATACACTTATTCAGATTAATCACCATTCCCCATCGTGCCATAATTTCAAACCCCTTCTGCTTTGCCGACTTTAACCCTTACGGCTGTTTCCAGATTTAAACTAATCGGATCTGAATGTTTAAGGTCGATCTCCAAGAGGTTGTCAAAGTTGGTTCCCTTGCCCCTTGCAATTGGCAAACCCTTGGCCCAGTGCCCACTGCAGGCTGCTATAGCAACTGTCTGAGGGTGCTGCCCTCCCATGAGCTTGAGTGTTCCTGTTACAGTGCGTTTCGTGACGGTTTCCAGTTTTATCAAATCTCCATCTTTAAGGCCCTTAGCCTCTCCAGTTTCACGGTTCATCGTAATATTATAGGTATATGGATTCATTCGGCTGGCCTCATCAATCCAAGGCTGCTGCATGGTGGCAGATCCCGTATGAAGCACATCTCTGTAAGAAAAACAATACAGATCATAGTCCGGATTATCTGTGCGATGAATTGAGGAGGGAACCCATGAAACGAGAGGGGAATATTGAGTGTAGTCAACCTCAAGCCCTATCTCATTTGTTATCTTCTGCATCTTCTTCTTTGTATCGATTAAAAATTCCGCATAAACAGGAACCCGACAGTCAACAAAATATCTCCAGTAGGCCTCTTCCACTTTCTTTGGCCAACGAATAAAGCCGTATTTTTTGAAATATTCTAAGCCATGGTCTGGACCAAACCAAAATCTCAGCGTCCTATCGGACAGTTCTTCCTCTGTAACTATTTCATCCGGCTTAAGCCTGTAAGTTTCATCAAAACCCACAAACTCATTAAGGGCTTGATTCAGCCTTTCCCTGTACCCCATTTTATCTATTATGTCCCATATTGTCTTGATGAAGCTCCTTCTTTCACCTTTCGGAGGTACTACCGGCTGCATCATATGATAGCACCAGTCATCCATGCCGTAGGGGTAGTTAAAATTTTGACCCTTTCCCTCTGTCCAGCTCAACTGCTCTAAAAAGCAGTTGTCAGGCAGGACAATATCTGCAAACCCCTCTGTCAATTCGGTGTTAAACAGCTCTGAAACAACAATGAATGGTATTCTTTTGAGACTGTCGGCAATAGCATCCCAGCTCGCAACACTTAATGGGGTATTGCACCCCCAGCTCAACATCATTTCAAACCTATAGGGGAGATTGATTTTTTTCCAAATCTCTTCCTGGTCGCTTGCTCCGAAGACACCTGGGTCAAAACCGAGCGCAAAAATATCCTTCAACTGTGCATTGCCACGCATCTCAGGTTCCTTTATGGGCCATGGCCCACCAGAAACAAAAGGCTCTACCTTTATCATCCGCTCAGGTAGACAAGCGAGCGCATAGGCCGTCTCCTGCGTAATAACAGATCCGGCTTCCACTATGGTGTTTCCCTTTTCGTCAACTATTGTTTCTCTACTTATCCTCCCTGGTAAACCATCATAGGTGTTTTTTACCTCCGCCACGCGCTTTCCTGGATGCAATACACCAGGACCAAAATAATCAGTCTCCAAAAACCCATCAAGACCCCTATAAGGTGAAAATGCAAACTTACCGGTATCGGGATTACCTAAACTGCGTGCAGGCCATCCGAGGGTTCCGCCACACACATCAGCCCCGCCAACAATCGAATTAAGGAGCGATACTGCGAAACATGTCTGAAAGGAATTTTCATGTCCTTCACCACCACGGAAGAGTACAGCTGAAACTGGTCTGAACGGCACCTCGTGCCCATCTATACTAACAGTGCTGCCTATCTTGGCCTCCTGCGCAAACTCCACAGCAATTCTATGAATCGTAACCGCGGGAACTGTGGACACATGGGACGCCATCTCCGGGGTGTATTTTTTTAGGTGTTCTTTAATGAGCTGAAATGAAGGCTGACATTTTATTCCGTTTACCTCATATTCTCCTTCTAAGGAATAATTAATAGTTCGAGCTACCTCATAACTGGGAATATCTTTGTAATCATGTGGGACGGCTCTTCCTTCAGCTACATTCCATACTAAGCATCGCTTGGTTTCTTTATCTCTTACATATCTTCCATCAGGGCCAATAAGATAAGGGGCATTGGTCTTTGCCTTTAAAAATACTGTGTCCATTATTCCTAGTTCATTGATGATAATATTGCACATGGAAAGAACAACTGCACCGTCAGTGCCAGGAATAATGGGTACCCATTCAGTTGCTTTGCCTCCGGCGAAGTGGCACATAGGATCAAAAATAATGAATTTTGCACCTCGATCCCTGGCTTCAGCGGCGAGCCTCGTCGATACCATCGATGAGTGGCCGGCAGCCGTCCCTTTACTTGCACCGAAATAAATTATGTAGTTGCAGTTTTGGTAATCGGGAACTATTGACCATGAACTATTTACCATACCCGCTACTGCGTGGGCGCCAGAGCCACAATGAAGACCCCCACCACCTACCCACACATTCTTCATCCCCAAATCGTATAATGGTTTCAATGCAAATGCAGCAAAGAGAGGTCGTATCACTGAAATTTGTACTAGTAGTTTTCCTGGGTCTTCCTTAAGTATTTTTGCTAACTTGTCCGCAATCTCCCTTAAAGCATCCTCCCAGGAAATCTCTTTCCATTTTGGGTCCTCATATAAACCTTTCTTCGGGTTCGTCCTCTTCAGCGGTACATTCAAACGATTAGGGTCATAGAGCACCTGGAGTCCTGCTATACCCTTCGCACACAAGCCGCCTCTTGCGCCCATGTCACTGTTTGGCTCTCCCTCTATCTGGACCGCAACACCATTTACACGACGTACATTTATCCCACATGTAGCATAACACCTGCCGCACATAGTTGGTATCCACAAATCTTCATAAATCTCCATCTTCACATCTCCTTAAAAGTAAACTCTCTTTGTTTAGGATATGTTGCAATTCGATATCTGACCAGTCCTTTAAGAATATTCTAAAACTAAATTCCTCCTCCTTCAATAAAAATCGAGCCTTCCCCTTAATCTGAAATCGAGTCAAGGTAGTCTAGTTCGAAATAGAACTAGATTTGTATTTGTAATTTATTTGTGTCAGCTTGTCAAGAAAAAAATAGGGGGAAAATAGGTATTTGAAATCCTTTTAATTGCGAAAGTGAAAAATTTACTACGGCATTGTACAAGCAAGATAGGAAAATTTGAAAGGTTGAGCCTAACTATTGAAGTCACCTTGGTTAGAAATTATCAATTTGCTTCAAAAGAGACTTTCTAAATTGCTTTAAAAGGCTTAACAAAGTTTTTAACTGCTCGGAATCAAAACAAGAAATGGCTTTTTGGCCCATCTCTTCTGCTATAGGTATCATCTTTTCTGTAGCTTCCCATCCCTTTTCTGTTATTATGATGTTCACGGATCTGGCATCGCCTCGATTCGCCTCGCGCTCTATGTATCTTATGTCCTCGAGAGCATGAAGCATTGAAGTTATAGTATGCTTAGCCCGAAATATCCATTTGCTAATAGCAGTTGGCGTCATTGTGCCACCATGAACAATGAGAGCATTCATGACTGCGAATCTCGTTGGGTTCGAATTGTGTTTAGCAAGCTTAATTGTTATGTATCTGTTCAATACATCGTGGGTACGCATTATTGACATTATTGCCTTTGTTGCTTTGTTATCAATTTTGCTTTGTTTCATTGTTAATATCCCCTATGTTAATATCATATATAATCGGTGTAATATAGGTATACAAAATATCAACAAAAGTCAAGTCAAGATGCCTCAGTTGTGTTTTTGTCGAGATGTGGATATCAACATATATATTTCAAAACTTTTTCAAAACTTTTTCCTTGACAATCCAACAAAATTAGGTAAGTTCTAATTCGAACTAGATATACTTTTTCCTTGTAAAAAAAGAAGAGCATGAGGGACTGTATTACAAAGGAGGATGAATTTAAAATCGTCCAGTCTCATAAAAAAATATTTCGTTTTATACGATATTATTGACGGAGATTTAAGGGAAGAATATCCTTGTTTTAACGAAAATCTTTATCGGGGAAATCCGTTAGATTTGTAAGGATATAGGCTTTCAATAGGTAAAAGACATGGATGTTGAGGAGAAATTAGTCGAGTATACCCTGAATACGCATTTCAATGACCTTCCAGAGCAAGCGATTGAGATCATGAAAATATTGATCTTAACTGTCCTTGGCACGACCATTGCCGGTGCGACATCAGAGGGATGTGAGGCCGTGCTAGACCAGGTTCACGAGTGGGGGGGGAGTAAGGAAGCTACCATCCTTATTTATGGTGGTCAGATTCCTGCCCATAATGCTGCATTGGTCAACAGTGTGATGGCACGTGCTTTGGATTTTTGTGACGGGATGGTTCCGGGGTTACACCTCGGATCTACTTGTGTTCCCGCTGCCCTAGCAGCCGCTGAGCTTACTGGTGGTTGTAGTGGGAAAGATTTCTTAACATATCTCATTGTCGGAGCCGAGGCAGCCGCCAGAATCAATTCTTGCTCGATCTATAATGGTTTTGACCCCACAGGTGTTTGTTCAATATTTGCTGCCACTGCTATAGCTGGTAGGATGCTTAATTTGAACCCAAAACAGATGTTGAATGCCCTCGCTCTTGCCTTCAACAGGTCCGGAGGAAGCTTACAGAGTAATATTGACGGCGCAGGAGCAGTGAGAATTATTCAGGGCTCTGCTTCTCAAGGCGGGATTATTTGTGCACAGCTGGCTAAAAAGGGTATAACAGGGCCCAAGAACTTCCTTAAGGGTCAATATGGGTACTTTCATCTTTACGCTGATGATCAATACAACCCTGAAGCATTGTTTGGCGGGTGGGGAGAAAGGTTTGATCTTACAAAATTGGTCTTCAAGAGATATCCGAGCTGTTGGTCCACCACCTCGAGTATTGATGCCATCCTTGAGGTAGTGAGGGAAAAAGGCCTCAATGCGGACGACGTGGAACGCATCGAGATTACGATGACGCCATCTCCATATAAATTGGTGGGGCACCCATTTGAGGTAGGAGATAGCCCGAGGATTAATGCTCAGTTCAATGTTCGGTATTGTGTAGCGAGTGCTCTTTTGAGGAAGGGCCTCCGGCTTAAAGACTTTGATGAACCTGCTATCAGGGACCCGAAGATAATGAAGATTACTGACAGGATTTATGTCACTCCTGATCCTGACTTAGAGAAACAGGGGCATAATGCAGCAGTTGTTCTCGTTAAGACCACACAAGGAATTACTTACGAGAATACTGTTCGTTTACCGCGGGGGGGCCCAGAAAGTCCGCTCACAAGAGAGGAACATATCGAGCGATTTAACAACTGCTTTGGTTATGCGGGCAAGCCTTTGCCGCAGGAAAATGCAGAGAGGATTCTCTCAATGGTCAGCCACCTGGAGGAATTGCCAGACATTTGCAATCTGATTCCTTTACTTTTAAGTTAGGAGTTGCGATAATTTTCGCTAGCTTAAGGAGGTAGATAGAATGCGTGGAGAGCGTGCTAGGTTGGGGGTTACCATACCCTCACTCACTGTGGTCATTGAACCTGAGTTTAACAAAATGGTACCAGAGGGCGTAACGTGCCACTTCCAAAGATTCCCCTTCTATGGCGGGAGGGCAGGACTCGCCCCGGGGGAGCCAGTTGAACCATCACGCGTCATTGAAGAGCTGCGAGGGTTAGGAGCGCTCGCCGTTGAGGCAACTGAGATCCTTACTCACGTGAATCCCTCGGCCATGGCCATGGCCTGAACTGGCGGAAGCTTTGTCGGTGGAGCCGGCTATGACAAAATGTTGATACAGAGGATGCAGGAGAAAAATGGCAATATCCCAACAACCACCGCTTCTACTGCGGCACTCGATGCGCTAAAGGCGTTGGGAGTAAGAAGGATTTCACTGGCAACCCCGTACCCGAAAGGGCTCGCCAAAATACAGGAACAGTTCTTAAAGAATAACGGAGTTGAGGTGTTACATACAACGTGGATGAGCAAAAGAACAACACTCGCGGGGGAAATCTCCGCTGAGACGGTATATAACCTGGCAGTGGAATCCAACGAGGCGGAAAGCCAAGCCATCTTCATAAGCTGTGTGGCCCTTCATACCATAGAGCTCATCGAGAAACTGGAAAAAGATCTGAAAAAACCAGTTATCACCAGCAGCCAGGCGACAATGTGGCGGCTTCTGAGGCTGGCTAATGTCACTGGTTGGATTAAAGGATATGGGCAACTCTTTCACACATAAAGGGAAAGGGGGTGATAACCATGAGCAGGTGAAAAGGACGAAGCTCATTGCTTAGCAACATCGCTAAAAATCTAAAAGGAGGAAAACGATGAAAACGAATAATTCTAAGCTGTATTTGGTTATGGCAGTGCTATTTATAGGAACCGTGTTTGCTACAGCTACTGTTATGTCTGCAGAAAAGCCAAAGCACTGGCCTAAGGCCATCGCCATAGGCTCAGGCACAGGCACAACCTATTATGCGATAGCCGGCGGTATTGGCAAAATGATGGAAAAGTATCTGGGTGTCGCTGGTATCCCCACAAAGACCTCAGGAGGCACAGAGACTGCCCGGCTAATGCACAAGGGCGACATTCAAATAGGCTTTATCACTCCAGATATTGCCTATGAGGCGTCCATGGGCGTACTGCGCTTCAAAGATGCAGGCCCAGCGCCTATCCGAGTCTTCTTGCAGGATTTCCCCCTGCACTATAACCTTATCACACTTGAGGGGTCAGGAATAACCTCATGGGCAGATATTAAGGGCAAAAGGGGATATTACATCGCGAGAGGCTCTGGCCTCATGGAGGTTCTATGGGATGCTACTCTTCAGACCTACGGCATAAAGAAGAATGATTTCAAGAAGATTATGCCATTCGATAGAGCTTCGGAATGGATTAGCGGTCTCAAGACAGGCAAAGTCGATTTCGCTTTAGACTGCGGTTTCCACCCTGCAGGTAAGTGGATGGAGTTGGCCACAACTCATCCCATGAAGATTATAAGAGTAGATGATGCTCACCTCGCAAAGATCCAGAAGAAATTGCCCTTCATATTCCCTCTCACTATTCCTGGGGGTACTTACAAGACCATGCCTGAGGATGTTCAGACTGCAGGATTCGGTGTTGTGGTCGACTGTATTGCAGACCTTCCTGATGACTTTGTCTACGCAGTAACCAAGATGATCTGGACACACTTCGATGAGTTCAAGACCTATCATCCCGTGTGCAAGTTTTTCAGTGCTAAAGCTGCAAAGAGATCCAATTATATCTTTCATCAAGGAGCCATCAAATACTATAAGGAGATAGGTGTCTGGACTAACGAGCTGGATAAACGCCAGGCAAAGTTCTTGGCCGAGATAGGAGCAAAGAGGTAGAAAAAAGATGTGAGTAAGCATCTTGGCCCATTTCTTGGGCCAAGATGCTTCGCCGGATGAGGGCATTGTTAACAAATCTCTCACGGGATTTGTTTATGATAGCGCCGTAAGGGGGGGAACTAGGATGGAAACTGGAAGCACGATACTAAAAAAACTAGTCACTTTCGTCAGTGTGATTCTGGTTTTGATTGGCGTGCTTTATATCTCAAACGCCTTGGAGCTTTTCGGAATATATCTCACGATTGTGCCCTACTGTGCCCTCATCTTAATGCTGGTATTAGTGCTGGTCTTTCTTATCTATCCGACTAAAAAAGGTGTGGGCAAGGAGAGGGTGACATGGTATGATATAATATTTATCGTTATGAGCGTATCTAGCACTGGCTATATAGCCTTTTTCCCTGGACGCTGGACTCCTCTCTTAGAAGGAGGGACCACTACTTATTTGGAACAAATACTATGTTTTATGCTCGTTTTAGTGGTAATAGAGGCTACAAGGCGAACGATTAACCTGGCTATGGCCCTCATCGCATCGTTCTTTGTTATTCATCTGTTGTTTGGGTCTCATTTCCCGGGTGTATTGCTGACCTTTAACTTCAGTCTGGAGCGAATAGCAAGCATATTCTTGCTGAGAGCAGAGGGTATCTTTGGCGTGCCTGTAATAATAGCATGCACAATCATACTGGCATTCATGCTGTTTTCGGCGTTTCTGCAGAATTCCGAGGCCGGGCGTTTTATCCTGGATGGTGCATTCGCTTTGACCGGGCGCTGGAAAGGTGGTCCGGCTAAGGCTGCGATACTTGGCAGTGCCGCTCTCGGAACAATGGTGGGTGCTACCGCAGCTAATGTAGCTACTACCGGGTCAATCACAATACCGCTGATGAAAAAAACCGGATATAGTGCCGACTTCGCCGGAGGAGTGGAGGCAGTGTCTTCCAACGGGGGCCAGATCATGCCCCCTATTATGGGAGCTGTGGCATTTCTGATAGCTGAGCTTCTTAGTATGCCATATTGGTTAGTGTGCGTAGCTGCTTTTTTACCAGCCGTCCTTTACTTCCTCCCTATATTTGTTCAGGTACATTTTGAGGCGGCCAGATTAGGGCTGCGAGGCCTCTCCCAGGAGGAACTGCCACTGTTTCGAGATGTGTTTAGAAAAAAATGGTTTTATCTAATTCCGCTGTGTGTCCTCATATATCTGCTGGCAGTAGTCCATCTACCAGTTGAGCACTGCGGGCTTTATGCCTCATTGACAGCCATGCTGATCATTCTCATTGATTGGCAAAGGAACAAGGAAACACGAAAAGGGCTAAAAGACCTTATAATTTGGCTCATTGGCTGCATGGAAACAGCGGCACGTGCACTACTGGTGCCGGCAGTAGCATGCGCCTCTGCCGGGATTATTATTGGCTCATTAGAATCCAGCGGTCTTGGATATAGACTATCCTCTATACTGGTAGATGCTTCCGGGGGAAATTTGTTCCTCTTGCTGCTATTGACAGCCATCGCCTCATTCATACTCGGGATGGGAATGACATCCATTCCATGCTATCTGGTGCTGGTCATTTTAGTGGCTCCTGCCTTGATACAATTGGGGGTAGTGCCTATCGCTGCCCACTTGTTTGTTTTCTATTGGGGTCTGGTATCGTTTATTACCCCACCCGTTGCTATCGCAGCGTATGTAGCCTGTGGAATATCAGGAGGACGTCCTATGAGGACTGGATTCATAGCGATGCGCTTGGGCATAGTTAAATATTTCGTTCCGTTTTTGTTTGTGTACAACCCAAGCCTATTATTAATGGGACCAATAGGAAAAATAATCATAGCGGTGATTACTGGAATAATTGGCGTTACCATCTTGAGCATTGGGCTTGAGGGTTTTTTCTTGAGACGGCTTACTCTGCTCGAGAGGCTTTTCTTCATACTTGGAGGATCCCTTGCGCTGGCACCAGTGAACATATCATGGAAGATCACGGTCGTAGGAATAGTTTTAAGCGCTTTCGCAGTATTGTGGCATGTAAGATCTGCGGGGAAGAATGCTCTACAAGTTTAGAGAAATAGATGAACAGATAACTTGCTACAAATAGATGATAGGAGTTAGAGGCATCTTTGGATATCGTTTATAAATTTTTAGTAGACCTTTGGTTTTCCCCCTTGCCTATCCAATGAAGGAGTCATGAAGGTATTTATCCCCTCACCATACAGCGATCAGGAGGATGCATACTATCATATTGAAGAGGCTGGACCCTCCCTAGTCAAGGGGCGATCTTACGAACAGTTTCGAGATCAACCTTACACTGAGGAGGAGCTTGTGGCGCTTTGCCAGGATGTGGACGCTATCTTGGCCTCTCACCGCGACTGCTTGACTCGTCGTGTTTTGGAGGCAGCCAAGCGGTTGCAATTGGTGGTATATTCCATCACAGGGGTTGATCAGGTGGATCTAATAGCGGCAACCGAGTTAGGAATCCTTGTGTGCAACAGCCCTTCAACAGAGAATGTGATAGGTATGGCCGAGGCTACTATAGCCCTGATGCTGGCTCTCGCCAAGCGCCTCAAGCAAAACGAAAACCTTTTAAGACAGGGCCGCTGGGGGCATGGGGAGGATCGAGGAGACCTTCTTTTTGGCAAAACAGTGGGTATTATTGGACTGGGGCGCATCGGGAGAGCGGTGGCACATCGGCTGGTCCCCTGGGGTGCACAGTTCCTAGCTTACGACCCCTATGTGAATCATGAGCAGGTGAAAAAGATGGGAGTCGGATTTGTCGATTTAGAAATGCTGCTTCGGGAGTCTGATTTTGTTTCGGTGCACGTGGTTGTGAAACCCGAAACCAGAAGCCTCTTAGGCGAACAAGAGTTCCGCATGATGAAGCCCACCGCTTATCTCATCAACACCTCCCGAGGTGAGGTCATACATGAACCGGCATTGGTTAGGGCAATAGAGGAGGGATGGATCGCCGGCGCTGCATTGGACGTTTTTCGGCAGGAACCGCTGCCAATTGACAGCCCTCTTCGTCGGCTAGATCCTAAGCAAGTAATCCTGACACCCCACAAAATTGGACATACAGAGGCGGCATCCAGAGCCAATCATCAACTTGCTGTCGAGAGCCTCCTTAAGGGACTTCGGGGCGAAATCCCTGACTACACCGTTAACCGAGAGGTCATTCCAGGGTGGCAGGCACGCATAGCTCGGCTATAACCTCTCCAACATTGACCCCGATTTTCCAATCTATAAACCTTAAACTTGAAATGTCTGTAGAAAAATGGAATAAATTTTATCCACGAAATTAAATAGATTAATCTGAAAGGAACAATAAGAAATAAAAAATATTTTTAACTTGCCCAGAATTAGGAGGTGGTAATGGATATCGCTAAAGAAAGAATAAGTATGCAGATTTCAACTCAAGAACTAGAAAGGCGATGGAAAGCCGTCCAAGCTGCCATGAAAGAGCACAACATCGATTTTCTTATTATGCAAAATACGAATCAGTTTTTGGGCGGATATGTAAAATGGTTTACTGATATACCTGCTTTCAATGGCTACCCTACAACGGTTGTATTCCCTATAGAAGATGAAATGACGGTGATCAATGTAGGCCCTAAGATGGATCCT
>Ga0233414_10000749_pt1 | contig 13046 bp, 15 predicted proteins | sample Na_anoxic_10_MG_FD_189020 | JGI IMG/M metagenome (GOLD analysis project Ga0233414, IMG submission 189020) | Seawater microbial communities from Saanich Inlet, British Columbia, Canada - Na_anoxic_10_MG | ecosystem: Environmental > Aquatic > Marine > Inlet | place: Canada: British Columbia...
AAATCCAAATTAATTTCTCTTGTTGGTCCTAACAGTGTTCAACCTGTACTTAAGAAGTCTGTTGTTACTACAGTAGCTCCTAATAAATCCAAATTAATTTCTCTTGTTGGTCCTAACAGTGTTCAACCTGTACTTAAGAAGTCTGTTGTTACTACAGTAGCTCCTAATAAATCCAAATTAATTTCTCTTGTTGGTCCTAACAGTATTTAAACTGTACTTAAGAAGACTCTTAATAAGTCCACTTTAATTTCTATTGTTTTAAACATATTGTAAGTAAGTTTATTAAATATAATACTATTTTTATTATATTTAACTATTTTTTATTATTCATAAAAGGATCAGTCTCTTAATTTAGGCGGAGTGCGGCTGTTTCAGCAGCAAGACGAGCTTCAGCAATGATTTCTGTTTGCTGTATTGTGGTTACTGTTAATCCGTCGGAACCAAGAAGTGCAATCTCATCGAGGGCATCTTGAAGAGCTCCTTGGGCTAGGCCATTGGCAATCACATCAGCCTTTTTACGATCTTTGCTGTCAGACACCGCGGTATTAGCGCTAGTTAAAGCGGCGGCGGCGTTGAAGGCGGCGGTGTTGGCGCTAGTGAAAGCGCTCCAGAAGCGGTGTTGGAGGCAGTGAGAGCAAATGCAGCGATACCTCGCGCTGAAGCAGCGTCTACAACGGCACTATCGTACGCTGCTTGAGGACCATCTTCAGCATTGAGAGCTGTGTTAGCGTCAGTTTGCTCTGTGAGAGCAGCAGCGTAGTCAATCGCGCCCTGGTTGGTGGTCTGTTCTGCCGCAAGTCTATCCACCTCGGTATTAGCATCGGAAACACGAAGTACAGCAGCATCTAAAGCTTCCTTTATGTCAGATTCTTCCGCATATAAGGCCTCTTTTGTCCCGACAGTAGAGTCGGCGACACCAAGAGCCTCCGTGGCGGCGATGGAGACTTCCTCGAGGGTATCCCCAGCATCGTTCGTGTCGGTTAATACTTCCTCGGCTGTATCCTTATCATTACTGGCAGTAGTTTCAAGACCCTCAAGTCTTGTAAGTTCAATACCTTCATCACTTAACTCTAGTGCCGTTGTTTGAGCGGTAGATGTTAAATCTACTAGGGCCGCGATTTTTGGCCTATCTCTGATTGGACAGCTAAATTAAGCTATATCACCAGTATTGAAGACAGCAATTGAGAGTGCTGAAGGAGCATTATCTGCGTCTACAAATCCAAGACCATCTAAATAATCACCAGATAGATCTATAAGATCGGTATTGTGTATTAATTCTACAGTAAAATCAAAGAGATTGGCGGCCGTGCGATCAGTGGCTAAGCCATTGGACCCGACGGACATAGCTTGAGTCTTCTTAGACATTGAGTAATCATTTTCAATTGAAGCATCGCCAGCAACGAAACCAATACTTGTGATTGCGTCCTCGCCGACAGTTGTGTAGGTAGCTCCACCATTATTTCCGGTAATTGTCATAGTTGTACCAGTAACCGTAATATCCGTAATAGTTGCGCGAGTCCACCAGCGAGCAGAAGCAGATTCAGCCGACATTTGCTCGGGTAGTACAGCGAGGTTATTGTATTGGGTGGGGATGACATAAGAAAAAACACTGGTAACTGTGACCTTATAGTCGCCAGCAATATATGGGAATTCTGTGTTGGATATAGCTGTAAGAGAGACAGGCATCTCTGCGTATGTGAAGGTCGCAGAATATGGATTTCCATAGGAGGCGACATCGTTGCCAGCAGGTCCTACATATTCCACAACAACCTTGTAACTAGCTATAGTCCATCCATTATTATTTGATGAGTCCGCCTTTGTAAAACTTATCACTGGATCAGCTCCGAAGCTGGTTATAGCGATAGTAGGAGCATTAGGACCAATAGGATCCTTGAATGCGTATAATTCTATACTGCTTGTTACAGCATATGTGGTTACCCCATCATTCGCATCAACTACACTGTATGTAAATTCTACTGTTTTGTTTGGTTCAGCGGCATTAATCTCATCATAAGTCTTAACTACTTGGGAGCCATTCAATCCTGATGTTGAATCAGCACCATTAAATGTGCTGGAAAGTGTGTGTTCACCCGCACCAGGTGTGAGGACGAATGCGTTCACTGTTTGTACACCTGTGACATTGTTGGTGGTGGGGGTGAGTCCACCATCAAAGGAGGGCATAATCATTAGGAAAACACTGCCGCCTGATATTACATTTCCTAATGTAGATGAACCATCTGCGTAAATTTGCTTGATTGCAACGTTGATGGTAATTTCAGTCTCGGCGACGAACCATGAACGAGGAATTGAGGCGGGGGCGAGGGTGACGATGTCTCCAGTGGCTACGCTATTGGCACCGGATTGGGCAACCTCTAGGGATTTAGAGTTGTCGCCAGATTTAGCTACATACATTTTGTAACTAGTGGGTTGGTTGCCATCACCGTCGGTCTCAGTTTTAACCCATTGCGCATTGACGGTAGCGGCATTAATCGAGTCAAATACATCACCATTTAATGCTGTTGCTACTGTCACATTGGAAAGTGGACCAGGGTTCTGGTTAGGTTCACCTTGAAAGGCTGTAGTATTTTTAGGACCATATTGAAGGGCATCATTTGCACCAGTATTGGCAAATTTGGCGAATATCTCGTATTGTGATCCATTATCAAGACCGACAACATCAAATGTGAATGTACGGACTCCATTAGAAACATTTCCGGCGGTGCCTGTAACCTCAGAATTAGTAATTACACCAAGGCCAAGGGCAGATGTTTTATGGACAGTTACTTTGATTTTGTTATCAACAGCATTTTTAGAAAAAACTGTCGCAACAATGGTTAATTTGCTGTCGCCGGGAGACACACTTACTTCCACGGGTGCTAAGGGAAGAGCAAATTGTAGGTAATACATTTTGTTAAGGACTGTGGCCTCACCCTCCACGTCCACGATGCCGGTTTGGGCTTCTTCAACTTCTGCTCCAGCTGTATCGAATTGTTGGGCGGACATAGATAATGCTGGTGAAAGGTCTCCCGCCTTCATAAGATTGAGATTATCTACTCCAAATAGAGTAGTTAAATCCTCATCTGTAAGTTGAAATGAACCAGGAGCAACAGAAGTAGCAGGGAAAGACTTATCAATTGATCCTGCAGCATCGTCGATCGATGATACAAAAGTAACGACAATATCAGTGGTATCGGCGTTAGTCACAGAGGCTGACATCTGGACGCCAGCGTTATTAGTTTGTGCAATAACTAAAGTAGACATTTTATAATATACGCATTTATTATTATTTTCTAAAAATAATTTATTTTAAAATAAATTATTTTCTAAATAGTCAACTATTAATATCTATTATTTTTACAATTAATTTTAGATATTAAACGATAAGTATACTAAATATTATTGATGTGATCCAAAATATATGAATTATTTCTAAATCTTTCTCTTGTTTTAAAGATATAATTATATTATTTATAATTATTGGACCATTATGATGTCGTTTATATGAGACCCTTTTACTATTATGATGTCGTTATGGTGTCATTTATATTGGGTTATGGTGTTATTTATATTGGGTTATGATGTTATTATGACTGTAAATTATCATTGACGATGAAAAACATAATTATAATTTGAAAAACATAATTATAATTTAAGAAACATAATTATAATTTAAGAAACATAATTATAATTTAAGAAACATAATTATAATTTAAGAAACATAATTATAATTTGATAAGTGATGTTGTTTTGATTTTTAAAAGCGCTTAAGCTCTGGCAGCGGCTCTAGCGGCACCGGCGGCAGCACCAGCGGCAGCACCAGCGGCAGCACCAGCGGCACGTCCCATGGCGGCAGCACGACCAGCAGCCTTGGAGGCAGAGGCAGCAGCGGCGGCAGCCTTACCAGCAGAGGCACTTCTGGCAGCAGAAGCAGCTCTCTTGGCGGCCTTGGCGGCTCCCTTGGCGGCAGAGGCAGCAGCAGAGGCAGCACGGGAAGCTCCCTTGGCGGCAGCCTTTCTTGATGCACGGGCTCTTTTAGCAGACTTGGCGGCGGATCTAGACGCGGATCTAGAAGCGGATCTAGACGCGGATCTTCTGGCGGAACGTCCTCTGGACGCGGATCTGGATCTTCTCATTGACTTAGACATTTTATATAATATGTGAACAAAAAAAAGAAATTAATATTTGTTTAATATTTGTTTAATATTTTTCTCTAAATTATCAAGTTCTTCCTAAACTTATAAAAACTAATTTACCATATAGTATCTGTATTATGCCACCACATTCCATCGCCCTTCTCTACTTTATACAATTCTCTAAATAATTTTAATCTTGTCAATGGACAATTACATCTATATTTTTCTAAAGGATGTGGATTTTGTTTTAATTGTGCCTGAAGTGCTGCAGGTAAAACCTTTTGACGCGATTGTATCGCACCATATACATAAAATGCCTTCAATGATAAATTCTTTATCAATGGTGGAGTGCGGTGAACCAATTGGAAATAAAACAAATATTCTTCTACTAATGATAATCCAGATATATCTGCCAGATTCTCACCTACTCCTATTTTCGCATCATACTTTATTCCATCTCTCGCAGCAAACTCTTCGTATTGTTTTATAACGTCCTTTATCTTCTCATCAAACTTCTTTCTATCAGCATCTGTCCACCAATTGTTTAAATTTCCATCTGCATCAAACTTACTACCCATATCATCTAAACTATGACTCAGTTCATGAGCCATTGTATATCCTATATAAGCCAAATTATATTCTATTCCTCTTTGATCTAAATCTATGAATGGTTTTTGTAAGTATGCTAATGGACAATAAATGGAGTTTTTTGTTGGCATGTAATACGCATTCACCATGTACGCTTGTGTTCCTACTAATTTGAACGCATTCCAATCTATTTCTGGTATATCTATTACATTTTCCCCTTCTAATTTTATAAATTTAGATCTTTTCCACACTGCTAATAAACTCATATTATACCAAGGATCTGTTGGTCTATATGTTAAGATTGGATCCTCTCTTAATGTATCTGGTGTTCCTACTACAACCTTTAATTTTTCTAATTTCTTTAGTGCTGACTTCTTTGTTGATGGACTTAACCAGGTATTTCTTTTTATCTTTTTTATGAAAACCTCTTTCAGATCTTCTACCATATTTTTCACATATACTGTTTTTATTGGATCAAAATGATGTGCTACATACTGCTCGGTTAAAAATGTATTATAACAAAAGGATAATGGGAAAATGGCATAGGTCTCTTTGGGGAATCTTACTGGTTGACCCTTTACAAACTTTCCGTAAAATTGATAATATACATCATTCCATTCATAATCAAATCTGATTAATTGTTTATAAAAAATGAACATCCACCATGTCTTCCATTCCACAGTATTCCAATTTTTTTTTAACAATTCTGTTGTACATTTTAATGCACTTAAACTTGATACTATTACTTTCTCTGGAGTCTTTTTATATTTCGCTTGCCCACCCATATTTCCTCCTGGAAATGGTGCTTGTTCTCCCAACTTTTGCGTAAACTGAGTCCAATCAAACCCATAATCATTTTCTAATTCACTCTTTGTTACCATATTATAATAATCTGGATTCTCTTTTTTTATTTTATCACATCCCATCGCATCTAATAACTGTAATTCTACATTCCATATATCAACTGGATCGTATTTTTCCCACTCATCAGGTAATACGGTCTTAAACGTATTTCGTATGAACTCGAAATATTTCTCCTTAAATTCATCTTTAAATTTTTTTTTTTTATCATCATCATCAGGATCTTCTATGTAGATATAATAATCATATAAACCTAATTGCGGTGGACTCAAATGACTTATGTATTTTTTTACATTCTTCTCGTCTGGCATTATACTCCATACAATGGGTGATTGCCACGCAAATATTTCATCTTGATTCGTATATGCTAATAAACCGTACATATCATCCGTTATTATATACTCTTGTACCGTTTCCTTTATTGTCTTGGCATGTTTTAAACCTAAATTTTTGTCTGCATTTACTATACAATTTTGAACTGCTTTTATCGACTCTGCTTTTCTTTTCCCTTTATTCTTTTTTATATATTCATTTGTATATGCTAACACTTCATCATATACTTTATCTTGTGTTACTCTAAAATCGTCTATCTGTACATAATATTTTGGATCTTTCTTTAAGTTTTTCGTTTGTTCTTCTAACCATTCATGATTTACAGAAAGGTAGTAATCTTCACTTGGATTATAGTCTTTATTCTTCTTTAATTCATTAGATTCCTTTCTTATTGTATCCACAAATTTATTATAATCCTTGTCGTATTTGGATATATCTTCTAAACGTTTTAAATTTTCATCTCTAAACAATCGGTTTAATACCGGTGCACGGCCTTGTGTTGAGGCTTCATCTTCATGCTGTTTTTCCAAATAATGTGCTTTTTTTATTACATTTATTCCAGAAGCTAATGACAGATTATGATATTTTGTTGTATTTACCTTTTTCAGAGATATATTTCTTTTTACATTTCTCTGGGCTTTAATAGTTTTACCCATTCTATATAAAATATAGCGAATAAAAAAAACATTATTTACTTATTTATTTACTTATTTACTTATTTACTTATTTATTTACTTTATTTACTTTATTTACTTTATTTACTTTATTTACTTATTTACTTATTTACTTTATTTACTTTATTTACTTTATTTACTTTATTTACTTTATTTCCTTTATTTTACCAAGCCTCAATACCAATAACACCACACATATCGACCGATGTATTTTCATCCTCTTCATCATCACTGTCACTCCAGTCAGCCCAAGAACGAGATAATCCTTTTCCAATTGTAAATGATTCTCCAATAGGCTTCTGTACAACACCAACACTTTTTACAATTGCCTTTGGTGGTGACAATGCTACAATAGCTGCCCATCCTTGTAGAGGTGTAGGTGTAGGTGTAGGTGTAGGTGTAGATGTAGATGTAGGTTGTGATAATACACAAACTTCTACTTCATCGTCTGAATCACTATCAAATAGTGTGTCAAATGAATTTGAAGGTATAACCTTCTTCTTCTTCTCGACCTTTACTATATCATCACGCACAAAACTCACTCTGCGTTTATACTTACCATTTTCCTTCAAGACATTACAATACTTCACAGTATGACCTGTTTTATGACAATACTTACACTCAATCGCCAAAAGAGTCGGACAAACAACTATACCTTGAATACCTGGCATACTTTTCACAAAATGTGACTTAAATACAATCTCATCCTTTCCTGCATCAAAACATACCTTGCAAAACTTGGACATTGATTATTGATTATTGATTATTGATTACTTGTGTAAAGTTAATTTCTTTTGATACTCTACTCAAATTTATATAAAAGTACTTCAATTTTTATTCATTCATTTATTCATTTATTCATTTATTCATTTATTTATTCGTTCGTGTCACGACAAAAAAATTTTTATTTTTATTTTTATTTTTATTTTACATATATCAATGTTTCTCTACTCTATCATCTAATTTTCATCTCAGGGGCTCCTCGTCGTCGTCGTCGTCATCGTCATCTACCAAATCCATATCTAGTTCGTCGTTCTGAAAACCAATGACATTCTTTATAAGACCTAATCCAAATATCCTCAGTGCATTTTTCAAACTACTACCAGGTGCGTCAAACATCATCATAGCTTCTACATGACATTGGATATTAAACAGGTCCATCTCCTCCTTTATCATCTCTACACCATCGTCAAATGAAATAGGATTGGTATTTGTTGGCTTCTCATCTTCGATATTTGCCCGACACAATGGACAAGTGTTATTGTTCTTCAACGACTTTACCAAACAGGTCAAACAAAATGAATGTTCGCAATTCGTCTTTGCGAAATTCTTACTTCCGTCCAATTCGTCCATACAAATTGCACATTCTCCATAAGATCCACAAGACTCTTTCTTTAGTTCTTTTTTTTCTGTACCATCTCCAGCCACAGTCATGGAGGTTGTTTCTAAAACCTTCTTTACTGAACTCATATTAATTTATTGATATTAATTTATTGATATTAATTTATTGATATTAATTTATTGATGTTCTTCGTACATTTCTAAAAAAGTACTTCAATTTTATTTCAAACCCCTTTATCCAATCAGGTCAGAACAGACGTTGATTCTATTATCGTATCATTAAATAAATTATTTATATTTCCAGTAAACGGTATACTACATTTAACAGTTTGTGTATAATGTTCATCCGCTATTATTTTATCACGACACATTGGGCACGCGTTTTTAGTCATTACGCTTCTCACAAAACAACTAGAACAATATTTATGACCACATTTTGTTACACATACGTCGGTTTTGCCTAGAGTATTCATACAAATTGGACAATCTTCTATTGTATCCTGAACCCTTAACGCAACCAATTCCTTTTCCAATTCTTCAAGTTTATTTAATCTATTTTTCTTTTTATTTAACCATACTCTTTTTAACTGTAAAACTATGTGTATTTTTGATGATGATAATTTTAAACCAGATAAATAAGCTATTTTTCTTAATACTTTTGATGTGAACAAATTGAAATCTGGTTCTTCATATGATGATAATATTTTTACCAAATCATTATCTATAGGACAATTTTTTATTGTATGTTGTCTATCTTCGCAATAAGAACATACCATTCTTATTTATTTGATAAATGACTTTTACTTTACTTTAAACATATTTAGTATATAAAGTTTCAATTTTATTTAATTACTTTTTCTATCAATTATTTACTCTCAATATTTTTTTAACAATAAATATATAATGAACTCTATTGCAAAATATATTATCTCTGCGTTAATAGGAATATGTGTTGGTTTTGTTGGAGGATTTCAAGGCATAGCTGGTGGATTTTATATCACTATGTTTTTATTAGCATTAGGTTTAGTAAATACTCAAAGGCAGGCAATAGGAACTACTCTATTAGCAATAGTGTTTCCCATCTCAATTGGAGCAGTATATCAATATTATAAATCTGGGGATGTTGATATTGTATTAGGTCTTATTATTGCAGGATTTTATATGATTTCTGCTACATATGGTGCTAAGTTTAATAAAAATATTTCCGAAAAATGGGTTATATTAAGTCTTGCACTATCTCTATTTTTAACCTCATTTTATTTTTTCAATAGTTTCTATAGAGCTCATACAAAAAAATAAATGGATAAAATTGAAATTGAAATTATTTAATATATTAGTGTATAAATATATTAAATGACAAGCAAAATTATACCAAAAGAAGCATATGAAAAGCGCGTAATGTATCATGGGTTTGAATTGTCAGACGATGATGATATGAATGAAAATCACATTACTATTAATAAACGACCATCTGATGTTACAATAAATGATGATGCTAATTATGATACATCTAGCGATTCAAGTGGGTATAATGACAATGATTATACGAACATGACTAAAAGAAGACCGTCGTTCGTGAGGAATTCAATCAATAAATTTTCTCAAAAGATAATGGAGTCTAACGGCACAACGAAACAAACCCTAGGAGCAACTATAATCAAAAATAAAAAGGGTTCATGTTGTTCTCTGAAGAGAATTCTGTGTTTTTGGTCTTAGTTGAGATCTAATATGGTGTTATATTTTTTGACTAGTAGTATTTGGTATAGTATTTGGTATAGTATTTGGTATAGTATTTGAAGTAGTATTTGAAGTAGTATTTGAAGTAGTATTTGGTATAGTATTTGAAGTAGTATTTGGTATAGTATTTGGTATAGTATTTGAAGTAGTATTTGGTATAGTATTTGAAGTAGTATTTGAAGTAGTATTTGAAGTAGTATTTGAAGTAGTATTTGAAGTAGTATTTGGTATAGTATTTGGTATAGTATTTGAAGTAGTATTTGGTATAGTATTTGAAGTAGTATTTGAAGTAGTATTTGAAGTAGTATTTGAAGTAGTATTTGGAGTAGTATTTGAAGTAGTATTTGAAGTAGTATTTGGTATAGTATTTGGTATAGTATTTGGTATAGTATTTGGTATAGTATTTGAAGTAGTATTTGAAGTAGTATTTGAAGTAGTATTTGGTATAGTATTTGAAGTAGTATTTGAAGTAGTATTTGGTTGGGGGATATACTGTGGTACTGTGTCACCGTCCAACGGAACTATGTAACTTACCCCCGCTCCCCACCTGGAAAGCTAGTATGCAGTCTATAACGGCGTATACCCGTTAACCAGAAATCGGTGACATAACGGGAAATCGGTTACATAACTAGATATGGGTTTTGAGTGTATTTTCCATTTTAAAATAAAATAGCATAATATATTAAAATGAATCATTTCGGAAGAATATGTTTGTTCGTGATTGCTTATATTTTTTACACCATTTTATATAAAACGAATTTGGTTTTTAATAATACAATCGTAGAAGGGTTTTCATACAATGAATGTAGAGGTCAAGGATATTCAAAAGAGTTTTGCGTTCAAACTCCGAGTTCTGTTTTTGGTCCTAATGTATGTCAATGCGACGATGGTAGAATAGGTCAAATCCTTCCAGGATTTAGAGGCGAATGTATATGTAACAATATTAATTATATATAATTAATTTGAGAGAAATTACTAAAAATTGAAGTTTTTTTTAAAAATAGATATACTATATACTATATGAACTATGTTTGGAGTTTTTCTCAAAAATATACTGCCATCATATCATACCAATATTTATGTTGAAATGATGGTTGACAAGACTTCCGATGAGATTTGGATGGAGCAATTCAGGAGTCAACTTTCCGATCTTAATCGACGAGCTGATGCCGCACAAAAACACAATGTTATTAAAAATAACACGCAACATAACCAACTACCCAAACATCGCCTTATATAAAATAACTCTAAAAATGACACATTTGAACAATATTTTCAAAATGTGCCATTTTTTTCTGCAAAAACGTCACTTTAATTAAAAATTGAAGTGAAATTCTTCAAATACTCTTAGACATATTCAAAAACTTAGTGTTTTCAAACAAACTTTCAAACAATGTCCACCACTCAGATCATCCCCTCCTTCTTGAAGTCTATGTCTGGCCTCGCCAAAGACAACCAATTCAGTAGCAAGGCATTCAATCAGAAGAAGGCTGCCAAGGCAAAGCGTGCTAAGCAGATCACCAAGGAACGCAATGCTATAGCCAAGGCTCTTGTTAAGAATCAGCTCAAGGAACAAACGCAGCTCAAGAAACTCGAAGTAATTGCCGAGAAGGAAGCTGCCAAGCAATTCAAGATTGACGAGAAGGAAGCTGTCAAGCAAGCCAAGATTGACGAGAAGGAAGCTTCCAAGCAAGCCAAGATTGACGAGAAGGAAGCTGTCAAGCAAGCCAAGATTGACGCCAAGGACGCCGCCAAGCAAGCCAAGATTGACGCCAAGGACGCCGCCAAGCAAGCCAAGATTGACGAGAAACTCGCTATCAAAGAGACTGCCAAGGCTGAAAAGCTCGCTCTCAAAGAGGCTGCCAAGGCTGAGAAACTCGCTATCAAAGAGACTGCCAAGGCTGAAAAGCTCGCTCTCAAAGAGACTGCCAAGGCTGAGAAACTCGCTCTCAAAGAGACTGCCAAGGCTGAGAAACTCGCTCTCAAAGAGACTGTCAAGGCTGAGAAGAAAACTGTCAAAATGTCAGAACAGTTAGACCGCAAGGACCTCATTCGCGATATCTGCGAACAACTCGGAGGCGAAATCACCGCCTAATTATATATAACCATCTTATTCCTGTAACCACATATTAAAAAAAATTAATTAAAGAGGACTTAGTGCCTTTTTTTTTGTAATAAAATTGAAATACTTTTATATAAATAACATTCGATCAACTCTAATTAAAGATGACTTAGTGCCTTTTTTTTGTAATAAAATTGAAATACTTTTATATAAATAACAGTTGATCAAATTATTCATTATACAATTTGTTTTCAAAAACTTAAATAATGCCATGCTCCAATTGTCGTCAATCTGGACATAACCTACGCACTTGTGATGATGTATCTCGTTTATCCGATCATCAACGCATCGATGAACCTGTAAATCAACTCGACCAATCATCAACTAATATTGTAGAACCAGTTATTAATGATATTATATTCAATTCTCACCATATTCGTAACCCTACATCTAGATCTCCATCTACATCGCCATCTAGATCTCCATCTACATACGAAATATACTCTCCCATACCACACATTCTCAGTGGATATAATACACCAACACATATGGAACCATTGCCAACAGATCACGCTTCCTTATTTACACCAGCTCAGGGCGCCCTGCCATTATACCCTTTCCCAGACATTGACTTACTTCCAACACAACTTTTACCAGACGATGACTTACTTCCAACACAACTTTTCCCCGACGATGACTTACTTCCAACACAACTTTTCCCAGATGATGACATAATAACTGGACTCGGGCGCGCCACCAACGTCATACACCCAACACCAGTTATTAAAACACTTGTTCAAATCGTCGACACACCTTGTCATATTGACGAATGCCCTATTTGTATGGAAGACCTCCTATCTACTGACACATTTACAACACGATGTGGACACATGTTTCACGGTACATGTATGCTTATTCATACTAAACTACACGACTCTTGCCCTATGTGTAGAGGTATTCTAATTAATTAATACAAACAATAATCTACAATAAATATTATCAACACCTTTCTATCTCCCTCTTTTTTATTCCACTCTATCATCTAATACTCTTAAAAAATAATACACATACTCTATCACCAACCATATACAACTATCTATAACAACCTCCTAGAGAGAATATACTAATTAAATTATATATACTATTATTACTCTATTTATACACTAACCCAGAAATCGGTTACATAACCATTTACCACCTATTATAACTACCAATGTACATCTATAATACACATACTCTATCATCTAATATACTCAAACAATAATACACATACTCTATCATCTAATATACTCAAACAATAATACACATACTCTATCA
>Ga0233414_10000754_pt1 | contig 12976 bp, 15 predicted proteins | sample Na_anoxic_10_MG_FD_189020 | JGI IMG/M metagenome (GOLD analysis project Ga0233414, IMG submission 189020) | Seawater microbial communities from Saanich Inlet, British Columbia, Canada - Na_anoxic_10_MG | ecosystem: Environmental > Aquatic > Marine > Inlet | place: Canada: British Columbia...
CAAAGTAGTGTTTGTTGGACCAGCTAGTTTGTTAAATAACTTCAAAGACGAACTGAAACATTACGGTATTACAAATATGAATAAATATTCGTTTTACTCATTTGAGGGATTCTACAGCCTCGCTAAAAAAGGCAACCGACCCAGTTGCAAGAATGCACTTTTGATCATCGATGAATCTCATAATTTGCGTTCAGTCAAGTCCGTAAGAGCCCAGAGTGTATTAAAATGTGCTTACACGGCTCACAAAAGACTCTTACTTACCGCTACACCATTCATTAACAGTCCTAGAGACTTTATCAATCTAATCAATATGTTGTATGGAAAAGAAATAGCTGGTACTTCACAGTTTCCAGTTAATAAGATGTTTACCAAACGCGTAGCGGATAGTTTGGCTAAATTATTAGAAGGTAGAGTTGATTATGTACCTTCATGTCGCGCTAGTAAAGATTTCCCAAAAATGACTGAAAAATTTGTAGAAGTTCCTATGAGCAAACAATACGAAAAAGCTTATGTAGATTCTATCTCTGGGGTAAGAGTTGGTGGGTTGTTAATACCAAATCCAAAGACTTTTTTACACGGTTACAGAAAAGCAGTAAATAAAGCTGGTATTGATACATATTACAGTGAAAAATTAACCAAAGCATTAGACTTGATCAGAGATTCTAAAGGGAGAATACAAAAAACAGTAATTTTTACAAATTGGATTAATTTCGGTGTAAAAGCTATTAGTAAGTTTCTCGAAAAAGAAAACATAGGATTTCGTGTGTTCAGGGGTGGGCTGTCGGCTGCTACTAAATCAGAGATAACGACCGAATTCAACGATGATAAATTTCCAGTTTTAGTAGTCACAAAAGCTGGAGGAGAAGGTTTAGATCTTAAAAAAGTTAGAAACATTATTATTCTGGATCCTGTGTGGCACGATGCTGGTACTCAGCAAATTATAGGGAGAGCTGTAAGGTATAAATCTCATGCAACACTCCCAGTTAAAGATCGCCACGTGAATGTTCTCAAGATGATGTTAACATTCCCAAAAGGCGATCCAAGAACTACAGGGGATCAGATGTTATACAAAATCATTGATAAGAAAAGGGGATATCAAGGTAAGATAGATAGTATTCTGAAAAGAGCTTCTACCGGTGCTAAAGCTAAACCCCGCAAAATTAAGATTAAAAAGAAGACTGTAAAAGAACTCAGAGCCGAGTGTAGAAGCCGTGGTTTAGTATATGATGTGAAAACTAAAAAATGCAGACCTTCTAAGCGTAAAACCAGTCGTAAGAAAAGTGTAAAGAAGAAAAAGTCTTCCAGAAAAAGAAATAGATAATTATTCTATCAGAATAATTATTTCTTACCGAGTGATCTTTTCCTAGGTGATCTTTTCCTAGGTGATCTTTTCCTATGTGATCTAGGTCTCCTGTTACTTTTTTTGGGACTTTTCTTTTTCTTCTTGTATTTAGTTCTCCATTTGTGATTTTGTTTAATTACATTACCACGTGGCCAAACTCTATTAATATCTGTAAATTTAGGAGCATTTGGTTTTACAAATTTTAAATTTTTAGTATGATTATCTACCGGGTTCCCATTTCTATTCTTAGATAATGGGAGAGTCCACTGTTTGGCAAGACTAGTGGGTACTATGAGTAGTTCTATTATTCTGTCTCGCGGAAGAAAAAATAATCCCCCCCATTTAGCTGAATTGACAATCATATTTTCGAGAGATTTTTTCCTATTGGTATACACTAAAGCTCCTATTTTACATTTTTTGTTATCAGGGCCGTTTTTTAATGATTGGATACCAATGGCTGACGCTGTTTTGTTTGTGTTACATACAGCCCATAACCATTTTTGACTACCTTTTTTAGTTTCTGCTAAAAAGTCTGGTTCCTTCAACATAACTAAGCCGGTTTCTTCTTGTACTTCCCGGGAAAGTGCAAGTTCGGGTGGTTCTTCCTCCCAACAAGTTCCAGTTACACCTACTTGTACATCATACCCTCCTCCTCCATATCTTGGACAAATTATCCAAGATTTCTCTGGAATTTTTTTCCACAGGAAGAAGGGTATAATACTGCTATAACTGGACACATTTAATTCATCAGATGATACTTCTCGTTTATTTCCTAATACATCGATAGCAGTGATTTGCATTTTTATTAATAGGATTTTTTTCCAAGATCATTATTTCAAATAATAATATTTACTTTGATTGGACTTCGAAAGTATTTAACAATGTAGCAAAAAATAACCAAACTATCAATGGACATATTAATAGTTTCGCTGTCAAATTGGGTGTAGAAGTGTAAGCTAATAATGCTGCTAAAATTGATATCACAATCATATAAATACCACCTTTCTTGTTTTTACCACACGCGTAAACTAATAACCACCCTGTCAGCGATAATACAACGGCTGAAAACATTATATTGACTAGGATCTTGTTACTAGTTTTATCTTTATTGGAAAAGAACCACGCCAAACCTAAACATATATATAATATTATCCATGCTATACTGAAAACACACGATGGTGGTCTAAATTTAACAACACTTCCAGCATCTTTCCCAACATTGCAAAATGCAGCTGTCACAAAACCGAATACCGATGGGATAAATATAGTAGAGTACAAAGCTATTTGATCAAATGTCATTTTTTATTCCAATATAAAAAACATTAAATAATAAAAAATGGGACAAACACAAACACGCAATGCAATCGCATGCTTTGTACCTTCTTCAAATAATGGTATCAAAGGAACCGTTAAATTTCACCAAAATGGTAAATGTGAAATAAAATTACAAGGATTAATTCCAAAACATACACATGCAATTCATATTCATGAATTTGGTGACTTGACAGGTGGGTGTAAAACTTGTGGTGGTCATTATAATCCAGAAGGTGTTACTCATGGTTCTTTAAAACATCTCGAGAATCCTAGACACGTTGGAGATCTATGTAACAACATCGTATCTAATAATAAAGGTGTTGTTGCTGAAACTCATTATTTTCCAGACGTAATCGTGGAAGATATATTGGGGAGATCAGTAGTTATACATAAATTAACAGACGATCTAGGAATGCAAGGGATTTATGAAGGTAAAAAATTCAAATCATATTCCGAAATGTCTCTAGATGAACTGAAAGCGTATGCAATTAAGAGAAATTATTTTAAACGAGGTGACAAAATAAACAGAGAAACCATTGTCAACAAACTAAATACTGAAAGTCTAAAAACTGGTAATGCTGGTAGTAGAATGGGATGCGCAGTTATAGGAATATCTAAAAAATAATAATACACTTTCTTTGAAGTTTTCATATTCATATGAAAACTTAAATGAGTTACAACAATTACCTACTAATAGGAACACAGTGATACTCTTGCGCCACGGCTTTTGCAGCCGGTCCGTGGAATTTATTACATGGAAATACAGTGGAACAAGGAACTTGCCAACAATATTTTGGTTGTTCCACTTCATATACACGTGTTGGTTCATAACACATGTCATGTCTCTGACGCCAACCCGCTTCCCTTTCCATGACTACTGGTTCGGAAAGTTGGTATACCCCTCTATAAAATCTAGGATAAGGAAACGTATCGATGTCTGTCACGTTTAAATTTACGGCATTTTGAGACGCGAAAAAAGGTTTGCTTCCGATTTTCGCTTCTATTTGATCTCGAACATAATTAACATTGGATCTTACGATACTCATTTATTATTAAAATGAAATTTTAATAACATTCTAAAAATTTAAACAAGATGAGCTTAAAAGATTATTTAACACGAAATCAAGCTATTATGAAAGAATGGTTGGATACACGAGATCGGATTATCGCCCAAAAAATTTTCGATTCATACTGTATACCAGTCGAAGATCTTCTAAAGTGTTTTGAAGAACAAGAATCATTAGAAGAGACTCCAAAAAAGCGACCAACACCTATCAAAGTCAACTCGGAGGAAGATAAAAAAGAATATACCGAACCATATCTTCTGAAGTGTGATACAAAAGAATTGAAAAAGATTTGCAAAAATAAAAAAATAAAAAAATACAGTAAGCTCTCCAAAAAAGACCTAGTAGGTCTTATTTTAGGAAAAAAGGTTTGTAGTCCAAGAGAAGACAAACCTAAAGTGGTGCTTCGAAAGCACCCATATTTTAAAGATTATTTTGTTCATACAGGATTTTTAATTAAAACCAAAAAGGAAGGAGTTGTAGGAAAAGTAAAAGAAAGAGAAGGCGATACACCTATTATAGAACCGCTCGATGAAGCAGATATAGCCAACTGTAAAACTTTGCGTTTACCTATTAAGAATTTTACATAGTAGACGATATTTTAGGTGTAATTAGTTCGCTTGGATTATCTATTCCACCTTTTAATTGAAACTCTTTCAAATATTCTGTCAACTTTTTTGATACAATAGGGAGGAATTGATCGTTCATAGCATCTTTTTTAAGTTCGATGTTATCTTCGTCAAAAATAGTCCACTCTGGTGCAGTAACACATAAATTAGACTGTTGTGATTTGACATCCGGATGATCATCGATAATTACACAGTTTCTACTATTCATATTTGGAATTTTATAATGGTCTATTAACATTTTTAACTCTTTGGGGTGTCTTTTACCGTAACGTTTTTTAGATTTTTTACAATGATATTGTACAAAAACATGATCTAATTTTCTACCCTCCTTTGATAATAGTATTTTATCGATAATGAAAGCAGCATAATCTTTTGTAGCAGCAGTCCAGACACAAACTGTGAAGTTTGAAAACAAATGATCCAGAAAGGGTTGTAAACCTGGTCTTTCAAAAACTAAATAATAACTTTCATCATCATCTTTCATATCATATACTTTGATATTACTCAACGCTTCTGCTATTTTTCTTTTAGAAGCTCTATCTTTGTATTTTTTGTGAAACAAGCGCGTGGGAATTGCATGCAACAATGTATTATCTAAATCCAGGTAAATTCTGGGAGGTTCCACATATTTTTCGTCACCACTTTGGTCTGATTTTTCGTCATCACTTTCATCACTAGAAGTTTCTGAAATTTGTGGAGTTTCAACTTCTTTGCTAATTTCTTCGAGATCTTTTGTAGCTTTTAGAATTTCGGGCGATTCACTTTTCGATGCCATTTATCTGATATAATATATTTTTCAAAGTTACTTATGTGAGTTATAATAATTCATCACCTCTTCTACAAATAGTTCACCACCTATTTTTCTAGCTTGAAGTAAGATAACACTCTTGGTATGTTCTAAAATATCAGCACTTTCAGGAGTCTGAAGTTGCTGTTGGCGAAGATGAGCATAGGTGGTTAGTAACTCATCTTTTAGCTTTCCTAAGTCCTGACCCTTCCATGTATTAAATCTATTTTTGAATAGATCAAGAACAGGAGTGAAGTTGTGATTATTCTTACAACATAACACTACTGCGTCCGCTGTGGCTTTAAGAGTTTGGTCGGGTGTATTACCTATCGCTTCCGGGAATCTGGATATCAACCAACAAGCCAAAAATATCTTTTTTGAAATATTGCAGTTTCGACGCAACAATAACTCATGAGTTTGTTGTATTATTTCGGGATGGCTAATAACAATCGTCATCTCCTCGAAAGTTTGTGGTTCGTCTAAACGATCATACAAACGTGTTTCCATTTCTTTTGTATCAGAAAAAGAAATGGAACTTTCGTGTGAATTAATGAGTTAAAGAAAAACACGAAAGTTCCTCAATGAATCTGGTGTTTATACAAAAAAATTAATATTTTGAAAAAGTTTTATAATAAAAATGATATTGACGTATTTAATGATTGTTGTATTTTTCGCCATATCCGTCTTCGGTAGTGTATTATGGTTTGGTATCAATGACGTTGCAATGAAAGACATGGCTACTTCTGGTGAGTGCGATAAAGCGATGAGCAAGCTTAAAGATGCATTAACCTATTTGTTAATACTAACATGTTTTGGCTTGTTAGGAGCGGCATACGGTATTTATGGTGTATCTAAGAGTTCTGATGTATTTGGTATAGACGACGCGACATCTGATCACGGTATAGCCTTTGCTATGGTGGTTTCTATCTTCTGCCTTGTTTTTGGTATTATGTTTTTCACTTCCGAAGCGTGTCAAGATTTACAACCAGATGATAAAGGAAATGGTGCAAGTATTTTCGTATGGATGCCAATATCCATTATATCTGTCGGTGGTATAGCTTTATTATATTCTATAGGCTGTGTCTATGCGGCTCATATGAGAAGTAAAGGAATGGGAGGTTTCGCCGACCCGGGTAACATTGAAATGACTTCTATGGGTGGTGGGGGTGGTGAGAGTAAGGATCCCTTTGGCTAATGATGACCAAGCGGTCGCTCCAGCTGGTGGTGGTGATTTCTAAGTTTTTATTAGTTTATTCTATTAAAAACTTGTTTTAGCTTATACAGCTTGGTACACACGTGGTTTGGACTTTCCAGAACTATCAACCGGGGCGTGTTTTCTGATCTCAACATACTTGCATGGATTATAATCTACGTATTTCATCATTTCTTCTGTTAGATCTACGTGAGTGATCATAATCGTTTTGCAACATTGTCTTGTAAGACCGAGTGCGTTCCAAACTTGGTCTAATTCTACTCCTGAATTTTTCATTTTTTCAAAAGTAGCACCTTTATTTCCTAATACTTTATTACATGTATAACATCTGACTGGTAGCATCCTTACTTTCATGTATTTGGTACTGTAAAAAATCATTTTCTAACTTGAATGTCTTCTTTCTTGACAGGTGTAAAATGACTCCCAGTCCAATGAATAGTAAACTTAGCTTCGGCTCTCCCCCCAGTGCAATCAAATTCGGCGAGTGGTGTATCGCTACCACGACCCATAACTACTATCTGTATATTGAAAATCTTAGACATCACGGCCATTTCCATACCACCACCCCACGTTGACGAATGTCCCATCCCACGTATATAATTTTGAGAATCTGTGTTCATATCTCCAGCCACCATTTCTACCCAATTTTCTATCGTCCCGGACTCTAATGAATATTTAGGATTATCTCTCATGAAAAGAGCTATTTTAGTTCTTAAAATATGACTATCTCTAAAATATATACCGTGTTGTTTCAGTAGTGCAAACATGGAATCAAATAAACAACTCATTTTCTATAACAAGGTAAAACTTAAATAAGAATTAAAAATAAATATTTATTTCAAAATAAATGGCAGAATACGGAGTTTCATTATCAAATGGTCCCCATGACTATAACGCCAACATTCACGTGGGTTGGAATAGCCATACGGATTCAGGTAAACAAAACATTTATAATAGACTGTACAGTCAAAAAACTGTAAATTACATATCTAAACAAGTTACAGAATATCTTTGGCCTTTGAATAACGAGGCAGTTGTTGTCCCAGATCACGTTATTAGACAGATGATAACAAGCGTGTGGAACGTAGAAGGCGGTGGAAACTATTCAGGTATTTACACAGAAGCTACTTTTGATTTTGTTGAAAAAAGAGATTCTTTCAAGAGAATTATAGATATTGTTATTCAATCGATCACCAGTCAAATCAAAGATCAGTATGAGATGACTAAGTGTAATAATACCCTCGACATTTGGAATACAGTTCTCGGTGAGGGTAACAAAGCAGGTCTAAGAGCTCATTCTAAAATCAAATTACGCGAGAAACATCCTCAATATATGGCATTCAATATGAATTATTAATTCTAGACTTAATTGTATTCAATAATTAAGTCTAAATCAAACCAGGGGTTTTCAAAACTCGACAAATCTCTTTTGTAATTTTTATAATTGTTAAATCTGATAATTTGACCTTTTTCGTAAAATCTTTGAGAGTTATGTTTTTCTCTTTCAATAAGATATAATAATATGTTAATCCGGCTGCTACCGATTGAGGTCTCGATCTGTTTAAAATAGAAGACTTGTTGTGAATTTTTTCGTAAAGAGCTACTACTTCTGTTATCTGGTCCAAAGATGCTTCGAATTTTTTCATTATCTCTCTGATAAGATCTTGAGGTGTAATATGCGTGGTTCTAATTAGTGAGTTTTTAGGCGCGTTCAATCCGACATGTTTTAATCCTTTTAGCCCAACCTTACGATTTAATTGAAATACTTCAATTAAACTTTCGCAGCTTTGAGGTGTTCCGGTTATCTTATAAGCATGGAAAACACATGCGAAAATGATAGCTCTCCGAGAATTTCCTCTATAAATATTTCCTTTTGTAGTTTCTAAAAAAATTTTATTAGCCAATACAATGATTGCATCACTAAAGTTCATTTTTTCTACGTCTTTGTATATTGTTTTTTCATCCGCTTTTCTTATTTGACATCTATTTGGATCGAGTTTGTTTTTGTTTACGCTGAATTTATCAAAATTCTTATTTCTTTTCATTCGAACTTCTTTTCCACAATCTGTACAAATACACCTAGATTTTTCATTAATTACGTTCTCGTGTTTACAAGATGTTGATACTAGTTTTTTCTGATTTTTATCAGTTTTTTCTCCTATTTTTTGTATTTCAGGGTCTTGCAAATCAACCAAGACCTGATCTAACATGGCAAAGTCTGTCATTTAAATTATTTTTATGTATGTTGTTAAGCTAATTTATTCATTTTCAATAAGTGTATCTATATTGTTGAGATACTTTATTTCTCCTGGCGCCGTATCTGGCATACTGATTTCTTTCATATGAATCTTCAACTCGTTCTTTGAAATCTTTTTCTGGATTAGGATCATCTGGATTTCTTACCGCGTTCATGGGGGTGTTGAATATCTGAGCATAGCTGTTATTACAGCAATAATTCTCTTGAACCTTGTCAATAACAGCTCCTGATATAAGAAGTACTAGAGCTAACCCCCAGAAAATGTAAGACACTAGTGGCGACATTTTAGGCCAACCTATGATACATAACAAGGTAACTAAACCAGCTATGCCAGCTCCTGTGTACAATACTATTAAACCTGCTTTGATTGTCATCTTTTATTTGGAATGAAAATAAAAAAGATAATTTTTGAGTTTTTACTTGTTGCCCAGTCTTCTACCTTTACCGGGAAATTTAGTAATAGGTTTAAGTGATTCGGTGTTTGTGTTTGATTTCGACGAACTAGTAGCTCTAACAGCTTGAACTCTCCTGACAGGTGGTAGATCAAACTCTAAATTGCATTCAGTGTCTATTAGACTAACCACTGGGGTGGGTTTGGTTTCCACTACGTCGAAATAAATATTTTCACCAAAATAGGGAAAACAGATCCAAGTTCCCATGGTTGCGCAAGTGAATTTTCTCAACTTTACTTCCAAAATTGCTTTTGGATCGCTCATCGTGTCCATTAGGTCTCGACTCTGAGGTTTTAGTTTAATAGAAGTAGCTTTTGGGACTTCTTTGACGAGCTCAACCGTTATAGGTGATCCTTCCTCGAGGATTAATTGAGACATCATCCAATAAGGTAAATGACAGTTTCCTATAAGAGCTGTGAACTCCAAGACACCACAATGAATTGAACGTTCTTGGGTTTGGTTGGTTAATTTGAAAAATAGCGGCGACCCATCTTCTGGAGGTTTTAGGTTCATTATAACGTTTTGTGGCAATATTATTTTATCACCTTCTTCATATTCCTGAGAGTTTGATTTACCGGTCATGCTCAATGACCAAGCAAAGAATTTTTCTTTGAATTCCATTTTTATTTTATAGTAATGGGAAATTTTTCATTTTACCTTGATGGTGAAATGAAATTAGAATGATTATGATTGAAAACTGTTATGATGGTATTGACATGTTTTAGCACAAGAAGTGTTAAGAGTTTGAGCTGGAATCATGCACATACCAGCTTGACCAACACTAACAGGTTGACCTTTTTTATTAAGACATTCCCCTCCCATGCATCCCTCACCTCTTACAGAAGGTTGACATTTTTCACCTAATTGGCCAAATTTATCACTGTGATGTTTATGATGGTGATGTTCACTGTGGAGTGGATTACAACAACCTCCTTTTGATCTGGCTTCATAAATATAACGATGTTTATGTTCTGGTAAATACATTTTTCTCATTGCGGCATAACTACCGAAATTACCAAGATTACCGTAAGTATTTTCACGTCTAGGACCCCCATCTGGGTTTAATGGATCACGTGTCCTTTGGACTCCTGTATGACAAGGATTTGGCATAGTAACGTAACAAGACATTTATTAATGGTATATTTTATATTTTCGAGTAAATTGTCAAACTATGTTTCACATAAATGTCCTTTTTTATTATTGCGATCAACAGTATAATAACCATGATTGCCTGGGTCTTTATCCCTGGAATAATGTCTTAAATTTTTAGTATCAATCACGTGTATTCGCTTAATAGTCATATTTCTAACGATTTCATCTCTACAATTGATTTGATCCCACCATCCATTCCAATCTTTTCGGTGATTTCTAGCGAATTGACCTTTATCGGATGCATCATACCACCCTTCTTCGTTTCTTTCCAAAAATTTACTTGCATTTTTAATAACAACTTCCAAAATAATACCCTTAGAGTCACCACTTCTACTAGCAGCATTACAAGCATATATTTTAGCTTCATTTGGGTTAAATGTTAAATAAAATCCTGTTCCCAGATACCCGCCGCCACGCTTCCAATCTACACTCTTTTTAAGAGAACTTTTAGCTACTCCGGCTGAGCCATGAAACATAACTACTTCATCTTTATTTTTATCCACGTGGAAATTGGCAATTTGAGATAAATTTTTGTTATCGTATTTTCCATGACCACAAGATTCAAAACAACTCCAATGCCCGTCTTTGATAGAAGCTTTTACTTTACCACAAGCTGAATTTTTACCACACCCCTTTCGCTTTTTTATATCGTATTTTGGTTCAATTTGAGTGTAACCTAACTTATTCCACTCTTGCCATGTTAAATTCTTACTAGCGAAGCTGTCCGCTTTTTGATGAACTATTTCAGGGGCTTGTTGAATCATCTTCTGGACATATACTTGTAATTGTTTGTGTTGCTCGTCGAGATATGCTTTGAGATCTTTTGTTATTTGCTCAATTAATTGTTTGTATTCATCACGGCTTTTGAAAACCAACATTTGAACTTGAAACTGTGTCATCAAATCTAAGTAGTGTAACAAGTAATGTATATTGCCACCATCTCCCGATGGTAGTAACTCGGAAAGAGCTGACAAATCTGGAGAAGATGCAACAATAGATGATATATTATTGTAAATAGCTTGTTGTGCTAAATCTGCTTGATCAGGTGTCAATGAATCACCGGGGGCCAAGTTCAATGAGCTCAAAGTATCCTCAAATGTTTTAGTTGCGTTATTTATATTTGTATTTGCGACTTTACGACTCTTCGCGATAGCTGTTTTACGACTCTTTCTAACAACTAATTTACGACTTCTACGTTTCACACTCCGACGTTTACGACTCACACGTCTCGTGGGGGGACGTTTGTTACATTTCCCCGTCGTTGCATTTCTACCATATTTGCAAGGGCGGAGTTTACGACTCTTTCTAACAACTACTCTACGACTCTTACGTTTAGAAGGTCTACATTTTTTAGTCGTAGAATCATACACTAATCCTTGTACTTTACATTCTGCTTTTAATTCGGCAACAGTCTTTTTCTTTCTACACTTACACTTGTTGCTGGAGCCACAATACTTGCACAGGGGTGGTAGCCAACTCTTTGGTGTGTTTTTTCGTCCCCGACACCTTTTAAGTTTAACATCATACATCATCTTCTTCTTTCTACATTCTTCGCGTAATTCTGATAAACTCTTCTTACGACCTGCTTTACGCGATGCCTTGCGTTTTACACTTCTACGCTTACGAGACACTTTGCGTTTTACACTTCTACGTTTACGGGATGCCTTGCGTTTTACACTCCGACGTTTAGGTGTGGTTTTTTGAGAATTATTGTGACTATAGTAGATTATATCACCCCTCTTAATGCCCAGATCTTTCATAGTTTCATTATCCCGAAATTCTGAACTAGAAAATTGAGAAGACTTTAATTTTACATTATTAATACTACCACTCCACCAACCTAATTGGTTGATCTTATTCACAAACTTTTTCTTGACCGATAAAATAGTTTCAGACGAGGTAACATCAATCCCCGTTTTGTTGCCTGCATAATCTTCTACAAAAATTTGATACTTAAATATACGGGATGTCTTACGCTTCACACTACGACGCTTACGGGATGTCTTACGCTTCACACTACGACGAGTTTTCTTACTGACCCGCTTAGGTAATGACTTCTTGGAAACTTTTTTGGATTTAGCTGCTTGTTTGGATTTAGCTGCTTGTTTGGATTTAGCTGCTTGTTTGGATTTAGCTGCTTGCTTAGCAAAATCATCTTCTTGAAATGGAGTAAAAATACCAACACTGTTACATTCACTAATCAGATTAGGTAATACTGAATCTCGTAACTCTGTCATTGGATTACTTCCGTATCCATGATTAGCTAAACCACCCGTGGTTTGTGATTTCATATGAATCCCTCCGAAAGTAATCCCAAATGTTCCATGTGTAACAGAAGTACCAACAGTAAATAATTTACCAGCTTCGAAAGCTTTAATCATCATGTATACAGCGAGTAAAGAATCGTTATCATTGGATGTAGATTTTGATCCCGGTATATAAGCGTATTGACTTCTAGAACTGTAATATTTCCCATTCACGCTGCCTGATTTCATCTCAAAATCTAATTCAAAAAAATAATTAGAACCGCGATCTATACGACTAATGTTTAAACTTCCATACGGAGGGCGTTTTTTGGTCTTAGATAATTCAAAAGACTCTCCACAGAAAGGACATTTAGAAGCAGTAACAGTGGGCATCTCGATAAAATCATCAAGTTCGGAAATATCAAAAACTCCATGATTACTACAGGATTTAGCACAAGTTGATAATTTAGTGAATTTTTTATTTTGGTATTCATTCGGATCATCTTTGTACGGGTAATAC
>Ga0233414_10000757_pt1 | contig 12939 bp, 11 predicted proteins | sample Na_anoxic_10_MG_FD_189020 | JGI IMG/M metagenome (GOLD analysis project Ga0233414, IMG submission 189020) | Seawater microbial communities from Saanich Inlet, British Columbia, Canada - Na_anoxic_10_MG | ecosystem: Environmental > Aquatic > Marine > Inlet | place: Canada: British Columbia...
AGGCCATCTCATTTTCAAAACTAGATAATATATCCTTGAAGAGAAGGGTGAATAGACATCTGGATATTGGGGGTCTACATATAGCCACTTATCAGACACAGGGAGCTGGGAATCCGTGTAGTCGATATGGTATTCGGGAGCCATTGTTGGCGCATCCGCTTTGGGTGGTGGTCTGGCTTTCTGATCCCAAAGTCCCAGGTGTTTGAGGATTTTCTCTATTACCTGCTCGTCCTCTATCACGCTGATTATTTTCATTTTTCCCGAACATTTTGGACAGGTAAGAGGATCAACTTCGTAGATTTTTTGTATAAGGCGAGCCCAGTTCTTTCTATACTCCTTTGATGATACATCAGGTTCCAATATGCAGGGTATCAGGCCATCCTGGTCTTCCTTTTTCAGTTTTCCTCGTGTAACGTTACTATAATACCCATAATATCTGACCATTTGCTCCCCTTTGTTCGGGACATGAGAGCACATAGCAGCGAGCCACTCTAAGGCATCAAAGATCTTTTCATGTTTAACAGAATACCCGTTGGTCAATAATTTTGAAGAGATACAAAAAGATTTGTTGAAGCAAGCAAATAATTGTTGACATTCATAAGAAGTGAACATATGCTACTCGCTGAGGGGAAGAGTATGAACTCGGTTCAGAAAAATAAAATCAAAGAAGGCCCTGACCACGTAACCGGTAATTTTCAGGACCCGCAGGAAGAGCAGGTCCTGAGCGAGAACGAACTAATATTAACTATCCTGAAGCAAACCGCTGATGCTATCGTCACCATTTTCCCGCGTGACTTGGAAGTGGTCGTTCACGATCTCTCCCAACCGCAGAAATCTATTAAGTACATTGCAGGTGATGTCACTCATCGTAAAATAGGCGGTCCGATTACTGATTTGGTCGTAAAAGCTCTTCATCAGGAAGGTCGCGATATCCGCGATCGGCATAACTACAAGACCACTAGCGGCGACGGTCGCGCCCTTAAATCCACCACCGTTTTCATCCGAAACAGCCGCGGCGATGTCGTCTACGCCTTGTGCATAAATGTCGATATGACCCATTTTATTAATGCTGCCTATGCATTAAATGTTTTCACTAGTACCGACAATGACTTCAATGGCTCGGAAAAAGTTGAAACTTTCGCAACGTCCATCGCTGAGACCATCGAAGTCCTGTTACAACAGGCGGTCGTTAAGATAGGCAAACAACCAATCTCCATGTCAACAGAAGAAAAAATTGAACTGGTTAAGGAACTGGAAACCAGCGGCGTCTTCCAGATCAAGGGAGGTATCGACCAGGCCGCTCTGCTCATAGGAGTTTCTAAGTACACAGTTTACAACTACCTGAAGAAAATTCGCGCGGAGCAAGAACTCAACCGGTTCTAATCCTGCGAATTACAGGCACAAGGGAGGAAAAACAGATGCCGAGTTTGAATTTACCTGCCCCGATTTCAACAACCCAAGCCCCGGCTGCTATCGGCCCTTATAGCCAGGGTGTTGTTGCCGGAAACCTTCTTTTCATATCGGGACAACTCCCGCTTGATCCTGAAACCGGTGAGTTCGTAGATGGCGGCATTGAGGAGATGACCCATCAGGTGATTAAAAGCACCCGGGCCATTGCCCGGGCTGCTGGAACCGATTTGGGCAGTACTGTCAAAACTACTATTTTTTTAACTGACCTGGCCAATTTTGCAGCCGTTAACCAGGTCTATGCCCAGTATTTTACCGAGACCCTGCCGGCCCGGGCGGTTGTCCAGGTGGCGGCTTTACCCAAGGGCGGCGAGATTGAAATGGAATCTATTGTACAATTGTAAACAAAAGGAGAAAAACCATGAATTTGGCACGTATTCCACGCAGGCGATACACTCAAGGATATACTCCCATTGAAAAAATACCGGCCTTTTCCAAAGCGCTGGGCGGACCCGACATCTATATTAAAAGAGACGACCTGCTGGGCCTGACCTCCGGGGGCAATAAAACTCGGAAACTTGAGTTTCTGGTGGCCGATGCCCTGGAGCAGGGTGCCGATACCCTGATTACCTGCGGTGCTGTCCAGTCCAACCATTGCCGGTTGACCCTGGCCGCTGCGGTCAAGGAAGGTCTCAAATGCCGCCTTGTTCTGGAAGAGCGGGTGCCAGGTTCCTACAATCCCGAAGCCAGCGGAAACAATTTTTTGTACCGCCTGCTGGATGTGGAGGAAATTATCGTGGTACCCGGCGGTTCGGATATGATGACTGAAATGCAGAAGGTGGCTGATGCGCTTTCGGATGAAGGGCGCAAAGGATATGTGATCCCCGGCGGCGGTTCCACTCCCATCGGTGCCACCGGATACGTTGCCTGTGCCGAAGAAATTCTGACTCAGTTGTTTGAGAAAGACCTCAATATCGATAAAGTGGTCTGCGCCAGCGGCAGTACCGGTACCCACGCCGGGCTGGTGACCGGTTTATACGGTAACAACGCCAATATCCCTGTTATCGGCATCAACGTCAGCCGGACCAAAGAAGACCAGGAACCCATGGTCTATGACCTGGTGCAGAGAACCGCAGAATTTCTGGACGTCAAAACGGATATCCCCAGGGATGCCGTGGTTTGCTTCGGCGATTATGTCGGCCCGGGCTATTCCCTGCCGACGGCAGGAATGGCGGAAGCGGTTCGTCTGCTGGCCCGAACCGAGGGCATTCTTCTGGATCCGGTATACACCGGTAAAGCCATGGCGGGCCTGATTGATCTGGTGCGCAAAGGTTTTTTCAAAAAAGAAGAAAAAATTCTGTTTGTGCATACCGGCGGATCACCGGCCCTGTATGCCTATATGAAAGATATTCTGGAGGGATAGCGAAACGTTTTCGCCTATTCAGTGGACAAGTGCAGGGCCGTGAGCCTCGGGGAATCGTGTCGTGAAACGGCTGTCGTGCTTAAAGCCGCCCGTTGTTTTGCCAGTATCCCTGACCTTGTGAAGTTTTTAGGGTGAAATTTGAAAGTCATTTCACAGCGCTGGTTCGGCAGATTGTGCCAGGCCGGGTCAAATTATGAACCCGCCTTGAATCTGTAGAAAATTGGGTATTCGGGACGGGATCTACCAGAATTACTGGAGTATTTAATAAGGAGAAAAAAATGAGCACATATCTGAAAAAAGCGGAAAAAACACCAGAGACAGATGAACGTGAAACTCAAAAAATTGTTGAAGGCATTCTGAAAGATGTTCGGGAGAATGGGGAAAAAGCGTATCTTAGTCATTATGGTGCAAAATTTAAGAATTGGGCGGGTAAAATAATCCTGACAAAGGAAGAGATCAAAGAGCAGGGCTCCAAGATCCCGGGGCAAATCAAAAAAGATTTGGAATTTGCGTACGAGCAGGTCTATGGTTTTGCGACAGCGCAGCGGGAGAGCATGAAAGAATTTGAAACTGAGATATATCCCGGGGTTACTCTTGGGCAGCGCCTTATCCCGTGTAATTGCGCCGGCTGCTATATCCCCGGCGGTCGTTTCGCCCATGCTGCATCGGCAATTATGAGTATTGCAACGGCCAGAGCGGCCGGCGTGCCGTTTGTAATCGCGATTTCACCGTCCCATGACGGGAAAACGATTAATCCGGCAATTATGTATGCGGCATCACTTTGCAATCCCGACGTGTTCATGATGATGGGGGGTGCTAATGCGATTGCAGCAATGGCCTATGGCCATTTTACGGGAAAACCCGCAGATGTGATTGTTGGCCCGGGCAATCGGTTTGTTGCCGAAGCCAAGCGTATTCTCTTTGGGCAAGTCGGAATTGATGTGTTTGCAGGGCCTACCGAATCGTTGATATTGGCAGATAAAACCGCGGATCCATTTCTGGTTGCGATTGATTTAATGAGCCAGGCAGAGCACGGGTATGATTCTCCGGTCTGGTTGGTGACGGATTCCAAAGAATTGGGCGAGGCCGTTATTGGTTTGATGCCGAAAGTCATTGCCGATCTTCCCAAACCGGAAGTTGCCGAAGCTTCCTGGAGAGATTACGGCGAAGTAGTGCTTTGCGCGGATCGTGAGGAGATGGCCAAGGTAAATGATGACTATGCGGCCGAACATGTTCAGGTGATGGCCGAAGACCTTGACTGGTGGCTGAAGACTTTAACCAATTACGGGTCTTTATTTCTTGGCGAGGGTTGCACGGTTCCCTATGGAGACAAGACGTCGGGTACCAATCATATTCTTCCGACCAAGAAAGCCGCTCGTTATTCAGGCGGATTAAGTGTAGGAAAATTTATCAAAACGGTCACTTATCAGAAATTAACCACTGAGGCAAATCGCAAGATCGGTGCAGTGGCTTCCCGTATTTCGCGTATAGAAGGCATGGAAGGCCATGCCCGCGCCGCGGACGTGCGGTTGCGGAAATATTTCCCCGACGAAAAATTCGATTTTGAAGTGTACAACCCTAAAATCAGCTAACGTGATAAGGTAAATCAAGGGGCAGGCCAGCAAAAGTCTGCCCCTAATGGGGCAAAATGGGCTTGAAAAATTCCCAACCAATTATATTTACAAAAGAATTTACCCGGCAGGAAGCCATCCCGGAAGAGGGCATAAAGCGGGCAATTGAATTGATGCGCAGCGGCAGGCTGCATCGCTACAACACGACGGCTGGCGAAGAGTCGGAGGCCGCCTTGCTGGAAACAGAATTTGCCACCTATGTCGGGACAAAATACTGTTTGTCCTGCGCCTCTTGCGGTAGTTCGATTTATCTGGCCCTAAAAAGTGCAGGGGTAAAACCCGGAGACAAGGTGCTGTGTAATGCCTATACCCTGGCGCCGGTGCCGGGGGCGATTGAAAATGCCGGCGGCCGAACGGTTCTGGTGGAAATAACGAAAGACTATACCATCAATCTGGACGATCTGGATCAAAAGGCCGGGACAAGCAATGCCAGGTACCTTCTGCTTTCCCACATGCGGGGCCATATCACCAACATGGACCGAGTCGTCAAGATTTGCAAAAGCCATGGCATAGTCCTTATTGAGGATTGTGCCCATACCATGGGGGCCAGATGGGACAACCGGCCCAGCGGCACCTTTGGAAAGATCGGATGCTACAGCACCCAGACCTACAAGCACATGAATTCAGGCGAGGGGGGCTTGCTGGTGACAAATGACGAGGCGGTGATCGCCCAAGCCATCCTTTTTTCCGGTTCCTATATGCTTTATGATCGGCATCTCTCCCGGCCAGCGCCGGATGTCTTTGAAAGGTACAAAAAAATAACGCCCAATTTCAGTATGCGCATGGACAATCTGAGGGCTGCGATGCTGCGGCCGCAGCTCAGGGATATCGAAACGCAATGCCGCCGCTGGAATGAACGCTATGATTTGCTGGAAGCAGCACTCAACAAGATCAATCATATTTCAGTGCCGACACGAGATCCCCGGGAAGCCTATGTCGGCAGTTCGATCCAGTTTACAATAGACGGCATAACACGGCAGCAGGTGATGGCGTTTTTGGATGAATGCGGACGCCGTGGGGTGGAGATCAAATGGTTTGGTTGGGCCGAGCCGACCGGCTTTACCAGTTCTTTTGATAGTTGGGAATATATCGAAGATATGCCTGAATTGCCCGCAACCCGCAAAATACTGGATTTTATGTGTGACTTTCGGATACCATTGACATTTTCTATGGATGACTGCAAAACGATTGCAATGATTATCGGGGATGTTATCAAAGGCATGATTTGAAATGAAAAATTGGGGACAATGGTGCTTGCTAAATGGGGATAGTTTTTTATGAAACTCATTGGCTACATCTCCGGCGATCTTTTTCCTCTGCCCATACCGCATCGACGATTATGAGCGTGACAACGGCCAAGGCGGCCGGCGTACTGTTTGTGGTGGTTTGCTCACCACCGCGGGGTCAATGTCATTAACTTAAGAAATTTTTAATATAATTTCAACTTGTTAGCTACACCAAGTTTTCAACTTAGGCTAAGCTAAAAACCCTCAACATTTAGATTAGCCCGTATATGTCTTAAAATTTTAGGTCCAATTATGGAAAGCCTGGAAATCAGGACAGTGATACTGAATTTAACCTATTGATTTCAAAGGGCATTATCCTTAAGTTAATGGCATTGAGTCTGCATTGGTGGATTGTGCGAGACAACATCAGACTGGCCATGGAAGTCAATAATTTTTTGAAAGTTAAATCCAGAAACGGTATCCTCTATGCATATTAAGCCACATCCCGATGCAAAGCCTGTATTTGGTATTAGCGGACATGTTGGAGCAGGCCATGTTCATAGTCATAAAGGTTGCATTCAAGATGATTCAGGTGGGTTTGCCGTTGCGACTTCAATCATAAAGATTGCATACCCAGCTGATACTTTGATTCAACGGGTGTCATGCAACCATAACGTAGTTGAAGTTGAGACGGTCGATGGTGGAATTGGTAGAGCAACAGCAAGAAGGGGATTTACAAGATATGAAGAAGAATTGTTGCAGCGATCTTTGGGACAAAACGGCATCTATAGTCAACCTGTTGCATGTCGTTGTTTTGGAAGAATTTACGGTCAGGGGATAATGGAAGCACCTGTTGCTTTTCAGACTGCAATCTGTCTATCTATTATTGACACTTTTCACAAAAAATATCCTAAACAAATAAAAATTTCGGAAGAAGGACTAAAGGGCAATGTCGGCAAGTGTATGGGGACTCTGATTGACATCAATGGAAATAGTGTTGCAGTAATGGCTGTTGTAAACGCCACTCATGGTGGCATTGGTCCTGTTGAAGATTTGGAGGGAAATGTTTGTTTAGCTGACAAAGGCTCTCTGATGGAAGAGCTTGGATTACACAAGGTCCCGACAATAATCGTTGAGGGAAAGGCGTATGTTCCAACACTTAGCTCCAAAATGGATCAAAACTCGTTCTGGATTCGATTCAATGAGGAATTTGACAACCCAGCTGTAGGTGACGCGTTAATCAAAGCTGCCGATAAATGCTCTGTATTAAGCCTTAATTCTAACACCGCTTATCCCAGATATACTGGAGAAATGCAGAAGACGACGATAGCATTTGCTCAGAAAATCATACATATCGGCAAAAAGATTGAATCATCTACAAGTTCTCAGGATAAAGCAAGATTAATAGGGGAATTAGCTCTTCTAGTTAGCCAAGATGCTGGTGGGATAACTTATATGACAAACAATTTGCATGAGATAGTTGCAGCCGGTGGCTTAGTTCCTGGTTTAGCAGCTGTTCTATCAATTACTGTATCTCAAAAATATATCGAAGAAAATCTGATACCCGAAATCACACCCGATGATGTTGACAGCTATTTGAATATAATCTTTCAGGCTATTGAGTTCATGTCCGGAGATTCTCAATCGTTGGCGCAATATATCAAGCGGAAAAATCAATTTGATGTAAATATGTTGGGCGATTTGGTTCAGTCATAAGATTTTTAATTAGGAGGGTGGTTTTAGGCTCATAGAGGAGCTTTGACAACAGGCAGGAGCAGCGGATTGGCGCAGCTTTCGGCCTTGAAAATCTAACCTGTAGCGAGAGGAGGAGAAAAATGAAAATGAAAGGTTTGACACTAATTATCAGTATTCTGGTTCTGTGTGGAAGCATGACGATGACGGCGCACGCCGCAGACAAGGTAATTATAGGTACGTTCGGCGACCCGGTGCCTGTTCAGATGGCCGCGCATGACGGTAAGCTGGCAGCTGCTACCGGATGGAATATCGATTGGCGTAAATTCGCATCGGGCACTGACGTGATTGCGGCAATGGCCTCCGGTGACGTTTTGCTGTCGGAACTAGGGTCTTCGCCTTTTGCCATTGGTGCAACCCAAGGCGTCGACTTCGAGGCATTCATGCTGGACTACGTTATCGGTAAGTCAGAATCCCTGATCGTGCGTAACGGCGCCGGGATTAAATCATTGACCGATTTGAAGGGCAAGCGGGTGGCAACACCAATCGGCTCGACGGCGCATTTCTCACTGATGGGAGCCTTGAAGCATGCCGGTATCGGCGGAAAAGACTTGACGGTCATGGGTATGCCGCCTGATCAGATCACTGCGGCTTGGCAACAGGGCGCTATCGATGCCGCCTTCATTTGGCCCCCGGCCCAGACTCAAATCCTGAAGACCGGCAAACGGTTAGTCGGCGCCGATAGTGTGGCCGAATGGGGATATCCAACCTTTAACATCTGGGTCGTCAACAAGAAATTTGCGGCTGCCAACAAGGACGCATTGGTCGCCTTCATGAAGGCGGTTGATGCCGCAAACCTCGAGTATCTCCAGGACAAGGCCGCCTGGACTATAGACAGTGCCCAAATCAAGTCGATTGCCGCCCAGACGGGTGCTGACCCGAATGCGGTTCCAATAACCCTCGAGGGTTATAAATTCCTGCCCTTGGCGGAACAGCTCAAACCGGCATGGATGGGTGGCGGTATCGCCAAGGCGGTAAAGGATACGGCAGTGTTCCTGAAGTCGGCGGGCCGTATCGACAAGGTCGCCGATGATTACTCGAAATTCATAAACATCGATTATCTGAAAGCCGCCGTCAAATGATCGGCGAACCATAATTCGCGACTGGCCCCGTCCTCCATATCGAGGGCGGGGCGGTCGGACGACAAGGCAGAGGGCAATGGATATGCGCCTGAACATCGAGAACGCAACGGTCATCTACCCTGGTGTAGAGGGGGGGCTTCCTACGGAAGCACTGCAGCAGATCAATCTGACCATGGACGATCGTGATTTTGTTGTGGCAATTGGGGCTTCCGGCTGCGGAAAGTCGACACTCCTCAACTTGATTGCCGGTTTTCTGGCCCCGTCGGAAGGCCGAATCATGCTGGATGGCGCCGTTGTGGAAGGCCCCGGTGCCGACCGCTCTGTGGTTTTCCAGAAGCATGCCTTGTTACCGTGGCTGGATGTCCGCGACAACATAGAGTTCGGTCTGATGTTGCAGGGCCACGAGAAGAAAGATCGCAACAAAGTTGCTGATCGTTTCATAAAGCTACTCGGCCTGAGCGGCTTCGAGGATTCACCGGTCTATGCACTTTCCGGTGGCATGCAGCAGCGTGTCGGCATTGCGCGGGCCCTGACCTGTGATCCCAAACTGCTGCTCATGGATGAGCCCTTAGGAGCTCTCGACGCACTGACGCGGGAAACGGCACAGGAGCTTATCCTTCACCTCTGGCATGATACCGGCAAATCTATCTTCTTTATCACTCATAGCGTTGAGGAGGCCCTGTTTATGGGAACTCGGCTTATCGTTATGTCGCCTCGGCCCGGCCGGATCACCCATGAGTTTAACCTGCCGTTTTCGAAACAGTTTCTTGATGGAATCAGTGCCCGGACGGTGAAGGCGTCGCCCGAGTTCATCAAGATCCGTGAGGAAATACTGGCTATCGTTTTCTCAGATGTGGAGGGGGTATGAGCGATCAAAACAACGAGCGCGGGAACAAAGCACAGTCAGCCATAAGTGCCTTGATTGCTAAACTGGCGCGGCAACGGCCAACGCGACCCGGCGAGATCTATGGTGTTCCTGGGTCTGGAAACACGATCGCACTCAGCCTGGCTACGATCGCTATCCTGCTGTTGGTTTGGTGGCTGATCACGGCGCTGGGTTGGGTAAAGCCATTGTTTGTGCCGTCGCCGCAAAGTATTGTTATTAAATTCTTGCACGTCTGGAAAGAAGGATTTACCGGTTCCCCTCTCTGGATGCACATCCTGATTTCAGCCTGCCGGGTGTTCGGCGCTTTCCTGTTGGCCTGTGTAATCGGTATACCGCTCGGGCTTGCTATGGGGATGAGTCCATTCATACGCGGCGTCTTCGATCCACCCATCGAATTCTACCGCCCAATCCCGCCGCTAGCCTATCTGCCACTAATGATCATCTGGTTCGGCATCGGTGAGACCTCAAAGGTACTACTGATATTTCTTTCGGTGTTTGCCCCGGTCGCACTGGGCGCGCGATCAGGTGTGCGCTCTGCCGGAATCGAGCAGATACATGCCGCTTATTCCTTCGGCGCGACGCGCTGGCAGGTACTGCGCCACGTAATCCTGCCATCGGCGATGCCTGAGATTCTCACGGCGATGCGGATTGGGATCGGTTTCGGTTGGACCACTCTGGTGGCAGCCGAGATGGTCGCGGCCACGCGGGGCATCGGTTACATGGTGCTTTCCGCTTCGCAGTTTTTACAGACGCCGGTGGTCATCATGGGAATTGTCGTGATCGCCGGTATCGCCTATCTCTTCGATCTGTTAATGCGTCTAACCGAACGCAGGGTTGTGCCCTGGAAGGGCAAGATGTGATTCCATTCATACGCTTAGGAGTTTGATCGTATGTCGGTTACCTATTTGAAGAAATCGTCGCGGACCGCCGAGACCGGGAACCAGGATGTACAAACGGAGGAAAGGATTAACTGAAATGAACTCCAGGGAACGCGTATTAACTGCTTTAGATCACCAGGAACCCGACAGAATTCCGATTGATCTCGGTGGAAGGCAAACCACATTCATGGTCGGCACTTATGAAGCATTTAAAGCTCATTTGGGCCTTGATCATCTTCCAACACGGTTAATGTCTAAAATATGGCAAACTGTTTTTGTGGATGAGTGCATTCTCGATCGTCTGAATGTAGATTGTCGCCACATCCGCCCCGGCAATAAAACCGGAAGCGGAGGCACGGAGGCAAGAACGACAGCCAAAGATGGCGCTAAAGAGGATATAGAGGTTTTCGTGGACCAATGGGGGGTTGTCCGCAAGGTGGAAAGCGGCTACGCCAGCATTGTCGGTTATCCACTACAAAAAGCGACGCTTGAGGATCTGGAGGGCTATGCCTGGCCTGACCCGGCGCAGGACTATGATTACAACGGTATTAGAGAAGAGGCCCAACAACTGCGAGAAGCCAATCAGTTTGCTATCGTAGGGTGTATGGGATCAGCCGGCAATTTGTTCGAGCAATCCTGGTACTTGCGAGGAATGCCGGAATTTTTATTGGATATGATTAGCAATAAAGATTTTGCGCATGCCTTGTTGTCCAAAATATGCGAGATCCGCAAGAAAAACGCTGAAATCTTTCTCACTGAAGTCGGAGAGTATTTAGATGTTTTCCAACTAGCTGATGATCTGTCGATGCAAAATGGACCGCTGATGTCTCCGCAAATGTATCGTGAAATGATTAGGCCATACCAAGTCGAGCTTTTTCAACATATCAAGAAATATACCCAGGCTAAAATATATTTTCACAGCTGCGGAGCGGTGGCCAAATTACTTGACGATTTTATAGAGGTCGGTGTTGATATTCTGAATCCTGTGCAGGTTTCGGCTAAAGGAATGCAGACCGATCAACTCAAACGGCGTTATGGCAAGAATCTCAGCTTCTGGGGATCAGTTGATACTGGGGAGGTCCTACCTCATGGAACTATCAAAGATGTTCACAATGAGGTCCTGAAAAGAATTCGGGATATAGGTCCAGGTGGGGGGTATGTGCTTGCCCCTGTACACAACATGCAACCAGATATTCCACCTGAAAACATTGAGGCGATTTATTCAGCCGCGCTAGAGTTTGGAAAGTATCCTATCACATTTTGAAATTTGACACCAAACTGATTTATAAATCAACGGGTTGTATTGCATCCTATTAATTTGCGTCCCCGTCCATGGGCACGATGATGACTTTTTACAGGGTCATCAAACTGGTATCACAACATCTGGGACAATGGGAGTTGGTCGACGCGGCACAGCAAAGTAAAGTATATATTATCAAAACTATCGTTTTCAGCTTCCCTAAAAAGCAACACATACGATAAGAATGCCTAATCCTCAACTTCCAGCGGATCGACTGATTTAACTGCCCACGCTTTGCGCCTAAGGATTCCTCTCGCCTAAGGGTTTTCCCCACATCAAAATAAGTGTTTTTCCCGACAAAAATCAAGGTTTTTATGGATTGATTTTCCGGATGACCAGTGGGAAAATAAATTGTTGTTGGTAGTATCCTCCACCTCCAATCTGAGGTTCCAGAATGGAGAAACCTCTCAAAATAGGCCTACCTTGCTCCTGACATGTCTTTCGTCTTGTCAGGAGTCAATTCTCATGACCGTATAACACTGGTGGAATTTCCAAACTGGATTGCATCTATATTCCCCTTTCTGTTGAGTTTTATCTAATCGCCTCAACCCTTTCCCTCGAAGCATTTATTTAGTGAATTTAGGCAATTCATATAGAGCAACAGGACAGTATGAGGAGGCCATAGAAACGTTTGAAAAGAGCATCAAACGGGAGCCTGATAATATTTTTGCCCATATTGGTTTGACAGCAACCTATAGTTTAATGGGCCATGAAAAAGAGGCCCATGAAGCCGCATTGGAAGTGCTTAAAATAGACCCTGAATTTTCCCTGAAAAAATTTGCAAAGACAATACCTTCTAAAAACCAGGATAGACTAAAGTGCTATATTGAAGCCTTGCGCAAGGCGGGGCTGAAGTAAGGGGAGTATGAGTCACAGGAGAATAAAGCCCGTACGGAAACCCTGTTCTGTATGACAACCTTGTACTTGAAAAATCAGGGAAGACAATCGAGGTTTTCTGAATTGATATGGCATTAATTACCTTAATAAAGATTTTATCGTATTATCTTTTTCAAAGCAATTATAATCAAAGTTGTAGGTATCTTGCCAATCTAAGAATTTCTAGTGATTCCAAAGCCTGAGATAAGACTTACTGATCTGTACCTTAGGTTAGGTGAAGAAGAACATAGTCAGCATTTATCCGACCACAATATATAGGGGTCAAGCGATTTTTGAATGATCCGTTCGCTAGTCAAAGATACTTGCATCATCTTATATCGCACATCGGCCAAAATCACTTAAGACTGGCAGACCAAAACATGAAAGTTGACCGATTCATGTTTACATATGCAATGTTCAGAATTCGATGGCCCCTATAAGGTGCCATTCTTGAATCAACAGCAAGTAGCTTCCATCC
>Ga0233414_10000758_pt1 | contig 12938 bp, 17 predicted proteins | sample Na_anoxic_10_MG_FD_189020 | JGI IMG/M metagenome (GOLD analysis project Ga0233414, IMG submission 189020) | Seawater microbial communities from Saanich Inlet, British Columbia, Canada - Na_anoxic_10_MG | ecosystem: Environmental > Aquatic > Marine > Inlet | place: Canada: British Columbia...
GATATCTTTCATTCCTAATAATATTTTGTTTAATTTTTCGTTCGATTCACAAATTCCATCTTTCATTTTTCCAATATCTCTTTCAATAAATCCATACGAAGTGGATAGTTTATCGCAGGTACTCTGCAATTCTAATAATTGATTATTCTCCGGCATTAGAGGTCCCAAATAATTTACGATAACCTAAAACTCGGTTCCTCGGATATGGTTTTATGCAGACTTTATTGTGCTGATTGCCGCCTAATAGATATACATTTTTTTCATCTTCTGTAATGTAAAACCCTACATGACCCTTCCAACTGGTTATATGTACGCGCCACAATATCGCAATACATCCTAATTCTGGTGGCCTGATCGATTTGCCTATTGCTAAATAACTACGTGCATTTAATTTGTTGGAATATACCTTATCTGCTTTCATTGCGCACCAGTTAACGAACGCTGTGCACCATGCAGTCTCGTCTGTATGAACCCACTTATGACCGGTTTCCTGAAAATATCTTAATACGAGTGGATTGTGTTTTTTGCCAGCAATTTCTTTTATACCATACTGACCTAATGCAATCTCTAACATATTATTCACATTTATTCCAATTTTAAAATTTAAAATATTCAGTTCCCAAATTGGCTGCATTAACAGCCATAACCAAAGCGTCTACATCGTCGTCATATCTATCGTTAACCCCAGTGAATTCCTGCAATACACTTAAAAACGGGTTTAACCAAACATTAGGAAAATTAATTGGTGCTGGCAAAAGTATATTGCCTGCTTCCCAATCCTCAGCCATAGCTTGCGAACGTGCGAGTTTATCGCCTATCGGCTGGCAGCGTTCTATCATTATTCCATCCGATTCTATCATATCGCATATAGCTATCTGGGGGCCATTAGCTTCAAGATTAATAGCAACCGGATATTTAGCTTGAATTGCCTTTAATCGTTGTCGTGTTGCTTCAATCCCTTCTTTCCACCTATGAACCTCAATCACATATTTTTTATTTTCATGTTTGGCTAATACGACACAAACGGAAAAGTTTGAATAGTCTTTTTTAGTATATGCAAGATCACAGCCGACAAAATATTCGAAATCTTCTTTAGGCAATTCATTGTAATAATGCGCACCTGTAATTAATCTATTCATTCGAGATAGTGGCAATCCCTGAAACATTGCAGTAAATGTGAATGGTTGCTGTTCTTTCACTTTGTCAAAATCTTCTTTAGAATATCTTTCAGGCCATAATGGCTCACCTATTGCACGACCTAATAAATCCGGCGCTTCACGTGTGCCGTGATTGTTCATACCGTCAGCTAATGCAGGAATTCTAATATAATCATATTCATCTTTTCGATGTTTTAGTATACGTCCGGCGAGGTCATCTTCATGCCAACGGGTTAATACTAATATAATACTGGCATTAGGTTCGAGTCTTGTTTCAAATACATCTGTGAACCAATCCCAATGTTTTTCTCGAATCAATAAAGAGTCGGCCTCCTCACGGTTCTTAATTGGATCGTCTATAATTCCGACGTCAAAACCTTGTCCTGTAAGTGGCCCGCCAATTCCAGTGCATAAGATACCACCTTGTTCATTATATCCATCATATTTTTTTAATCTATATTCAGAACGGTTTTTTAAATTTTTATCAGGTTCTAATCCGGCTGCTATGCAATATCGTTGCGCTTTTATAATTTTTGATTCACTTTGTTGCTGTGCATAGGATACATAAGCAACTGTTTTGCTTGGATTTAAATACAAGTATTGTGCAATAAAATGTAAGATTAATTCGGTCTTGCCATGCCGAGGTGGAACTGAAACTATTAATCTTGTTGGTTTATTTTTGAATGAAATTAGATTCAATTTATCTAATAGCGGCTTTAAGTGCAATGGCCTTGTGTAGTGTGGAGTTACACGTAAGGTGAAATTTTGCAAAAAGAGAGAATAAACTCTTTTCAAGGTCTCTGTTTTTAATTTCTCTTTATGTATCGTTTCTGCTATCAATTACTTTTGATTATATCGTTAAACAAATCACCATTTACCATATCGACGAATTTTTGAGCGGCTTGTCGATCTTCTGTTACTTTCATATCATTTACATTGCTAACTGTAATCTCCTGAGTTTTCAAAGTTGGGAATATGTATTTGAACATAGCAACCAAAGCACGGAGTTTGTCCGTATCAGACACATCACCGTATTGCAATAATCTTTGAACTTCTTCTAAGATATCAAAGTCCTTGTTTTTGAGCGCCAAATACAGGCCGTCTCGAATCAAACTCATATCATTTTTATTGCTATTTTTTGCCATGATCGCCTCCGATATTATTATTTTCAGGCATTAAAAATTTGTCCCTAATATCCCTAATAGTAGATCAGTTTGTCAATTGTTCCGCAGGACTCACGGTACCTATTACGTTAACTATATTGGTATCAACTCCACCGTCGAACACAGTAAGAGCCGTTCCTATGTTTGCTACGACGGCCTTAAACTCCGCACCTGTAACTCCATCAAATAATATTTCTTCACTTGTTATTTCGGAGGATAAGTCCGCTGCGACGTATTCATCGTAGAAGCCCTTCAATTGCCTGTGCATTACTACATAGTTCTTGAAAGTTATTCTTGCGTTCTGTGTGAATAATTGCTTTAGTGTACTATTAGCCATTTTGATACCTGTAATTTATTTAACCAGTTACATTATTTATTGTTGCTATTGCGTGCCAGTATATAGTCTTTCCGACTTCGCCGGTAACCTTAATATCCAGAGCGTCATTTGTGTCATCTGCTGTGATTACTACAGTCCATGAATTGTCTTGTTGCTCATGTACCGTTGTAACAGTGCCAACCAGAGCCGTTGTACCTGCATTGTTATCAATTCCTACTATGTATTTTGCTGTAAATGATTCATTGTCAGCGTCAGTTCTACGTCCTGTTACACTTATCTCAGCCGTCCAAGTTGTATCGGTTGGTATGTCTATTGTATATGCAGCGGTTGAACCATCAAGCAAAAGCGTTGTTGGTGTTGCGTCGGTTGTTGTTTTACGGGCTTTTAATATTCGTTGCTGAACGTCGCCTGCGGCTGCGAATTGACCGGAAGCGGCTGCGTGTTCACCATAAAGCCATGCCTTGCCAAGCCTCCCACCCAGTATCGCCGAATATTTTTTTACAGCTGTATTGCTATAACCACCGCAGACAACAGCCAAGTCATCTTCCGTTTTATTATATTGACCGCCGCCTATAAAGGCATAATCGGCGATACTGTCAATTACGTTCATGTACCCACCCGCTATTGTTGACCCGTAAGCGGCTACTGAGTTTGTATAGCCACCACCAATAAAGGCCTTATCCCCTGACGCAGGATTACTCTTTCCTCCGCAAACAACAGAATGATCGCCACTCGCTGTATTGTTCTCTCCACCTGATATTACAGAATGAGCGCCACTCGCAACTTGTGTGTTTACGCCTCTATTTGTTTGCAAATCAACAGTATTTGCGCCTCTTTTATTGCCTCCCGCTGCTGTGCCGTCAGGTACTTGTGCAAGTACGCCTCCTGCACCCTTTGGGCTTATAACAGCGTCTGCATTGGTACTCGCTCCGGCTGCTGTTATAGAATCGACATATACTGTATCATTTGGGCTGGAAGTGCTTTCGGCTTCCGTGAAATATGTTAAACCACCACCGCCAGCGCCTATTTCTATCGTTGCACTTGCTGAAGTTGCTACAAACAGCTGGTGAGTATCAGTAGTTAACAACAATTCGCCCGTTGTTAACCCTGACGTCGGTAAATTCGCAAACGTCCCTTGATAAGGCAATATCGGAATTTTTTTAGCCATTAATCAACTCTCAAATGTGCATCTAATTTATACAACCTTATCCCTGGATCTGTTTTGAATTTCTGAAACAGCACTTCTACGTCTTTCTGTGTTAACCACACACCTAACTCAATTGTCGGAAATTCTTTAACTATTTCGTCAATTTTAGCTTTTACTTGCGACAACTTTTCTTCCTGAATATCCGGAGTGTCCTGTCTGACTACTGCTTTTTTTGCCACGGCCTTTGCCATTAGAACGTTCCTCCATCGAACACCCCTATATATTCAAGCGCCGTCGCACCTGCATTCACAGCCAATATCTGATTAGCCGTTCCAATTGCTAATCTCTCATAAATCGAAGCGCCACGCTGGCAGATATCACCCTCAGCGTCCGAACCAAATGCAATTGCCAGTGTAATGAAATCACCACCGTCTGTTACACTAATGGATTGATCTGTTCTTAACACTCCATCATTATAAGCGACTCCGAGATAACCTGCCGTTGCGCCTGAGTCGACACCGACTTTTGCGTCAGTTGCACCAGCATTGGCGGCTGTTACTTTTTTTATTTTAACAGCGCCGGCCTCGTCAATATCATGGACAATTAACCAATCCCCTGCTGCCGGAGCTGTGGCCAGTTCTGCAAGTTCCAATATAGGTGGAACTAACGGTACTGTTGCCTCCGCTCCTGTTGCAATAAAAACTTCATGTGAATCAGTAGTTATAATCAATTCACTTGTTGTCAAACCCGACGACGGTAAGCTCGCTAACGCCCCGTTATAAGGGACTAATGCGTTTCCTTTTGCCATTTAAAATGTACCTCCATTTGGAATTATTGAAACTTTAACTCTTTTTTTATTATTAGAATCTCCTGAGTCTTCAATGACTGCGAAGTCATCCGGAGATAGAATTGTTTTTTCTGTTATTGCTGCAATTTCACCCGCTACGCTTTTGTGTATAGCGTCTGTTGCAATTGCGAGTTGTGCATTAGTTAAATGATAATAGTCGTCAGCAGCACCGCCTTGTATGCCGCCTAACTCATTATGTGTTGAAGCCGATGTACCGGAAAAAAACGTATCGGAAACCATTTGCACGGCTGAGAATGAACCGCCTGCAACTGGCGCTATGATTTTTCCTATTAACAATCCAAAGTCTGTTAAGTGATCCGGCTTAGTCGGCTCTGTGGCTGCTTCAGCGGCTGCTAACGTATAAGAACCTTCACCATATCTAACATAAACATCGCCATCATTTACATGAATATATACCCAATAACAGCCATAGCGGTTATTCGCTATTAACCCCAGCGTTCCGTCACCGTCATCATAATGTGTATAGTCGATTGTATTGCTGGCGGCTCCGTAAGTCCAGCCCGCCCCGCCATCGCTATATAATGGTATAAATTGTGTTGTTGCTGAATTGTATTCAGCTATTGTAAATTTATTGATTCCACCGAATACGAACCCGCTTGCCATTGTGAAATTATTAGTACCTGAGTAGGCAATTGTACAGCCACCATCTAACTCTAAGTTGCGTAAGGTTTTAGCCCTCTCATGCAGCCGCCTGATTCCATCATTTAAATGAAATCCACCTGCTATATAATGAACGTTGTCAGAGCCATCCTTCATAACTCGACCGATTGGGATGTTTCGCTCATCTGAGGGCTTTGTCTCTGCAATTGAAATTGTAGGAGAACCAGCGTTATAATTCAATGCTACAATATATGTAGTATCAGCGGCGGTTATCGTTATATTGTCTTCTTCGGCTTTTGTATCATATATCAAATCACCAGTAGCACTATCAGTTGTTCTAAACAATGCAGTTAAAGCACTTACTTTGAATGTGCCGGCATTAGTGCCGTCAGTGATTTCACCTCCCGTTACAATCATAGGGCTAAGCCCATAGTACGCAATGCTTTCCAATAGAGTAACATCGGCTCCGCTTGCGTCAGCTCCATCTGCTACATTTAATAATGTTCTTATTTGTGTCGCTGTTAATGCTGCAATATCCCCGGCTGTAATACGGCCTAATAAGGTTTGTTCTGCAATTGTAATGGATGTAGGTGCGCCGAGCGAGGCTGATCCCAAAATTGAACGAGCGCCATAATCAGAATTCATGACAGCGCCCGCTGCGTTTACGTTTGTAGAATCGGTAACGTCGGCTCCAACTTCTACATTGAGTAAGGTCCTAATCTGTGACGGAGTCAATGCAGCAATGTCGCCACCAGTAATCCTGCCAATAAGCCGCTGTTCAGCAACTCCCATCATGACCGGAGTGCTGATAGCTGTCGCTCGCAATATCGAATGAGCTGCATAATCGGTTTCCATTACAGCGCCGGAATCCGCTGTGACATCGGCCCCGTCGGAAATATTCAGAGCAGTGTGCATAGCTGACGCAGTTTTCCTGCCGAGCAAATACGTTCCTGTAAAAAATGGGAATCTATTTATATCTAATGCGCCTGTCATTATTGGGGATTGTATTATTTCGGAAACTTCTGCAGGCGTCAATTGCTCGGTATCTCCACCACTTGCGGTCTTGCGTCCGAGCAATCTGTCAGAATTCATATTCTGCAATTTTGCATAAGTAACTACATCATTTGCAATTGTTAATGCAGCGTCTCCGGTAACGTCGCCAGTGTGATCTGCATTAGTTGCCTTTGCTGTATTGAGATTAATCGCCGTCCTGTGTTCTTGTAAGGCGCCCTCTACTTCTGTAGCTGTAATAAGCCCACCAGCGTCTGCAATAGGCAAATCGCCGGCGCTAACTTGGTTCGCTCCGGCTCCCCAATCGATATGATTATCTTTGACACTGTTGTCAGTTAAGGTAAAATACAATGTATCAAAGTAAGTTTTTAAAGTGGATTTAACGAGGCTCCAAAGAGATTTTTTAAGCACGTAAGTTGCTGTGGAATCTAATATTCCAAGCTCGTCGTTATCAGCTAAAGAAGTGATTGTGCCCGCAGCGTGAATTTCGGCTGCTATATCAGTAGCGGCACCAGTTGCACCAGTCGCACCAGTCGCACCAGTTGCACCAGTTGCACCAGTTGCACCAGTTATCGTAGTTACAAGGGGATTTTCGCTGCTTATTGGAATTGCCATCGCAAAACAATCAAAGATTACATAAATACAACAACTGCACCTTAATATAAACAATTTAACTGAAAAGTAAAGCTAAGTTTTTTAACAATTTCAGTTTATTGCATTTTCAATTAGATTGAAAATATTAATTTATTTTAATAATTTCAATGGAATTGAAACCATTAATTTATTTTCATTTTTCCGGCTTGCTTTTATGTGACCTGAGAGGTTTTTGTGGAAAACTTTAAAACTCATCAATATTAAGGTTTTTGTAAAAAATAATTACAATAGAAAAAAGCGGAACTCACAAAAGCGCTAATTCGAAGAAGTCTTTAACGTGCATGAAGTTACAAGGATCCCCGCTTTTTCCGTACTTTAAGGCATAAAAGCGTCAATTCTCTACAATCCTTTACATTCCAACAACATACAGATTTTACACTTTTGTACTTTTATGAATAAAAATTAATCCCAAAGAAAGAAAAGTGTATAAGAAAGAAAGTTTAACAAAGAAAGAATTAACTAAAGAAAGAAATATATCCTAAGAGAAAGAGAAGATTTTTAAGATAAGAGAAGAGAAGAGAAGAGAAAGAGAAGATAAGAAAAGAGAAGATAAGATAAGAATATATTATATTATATTATATTATTCTTATTATTCTATTAATTAATATATATTAAGTTATATATATCATATTATATTATATATATTACTTTAAAGGCAAAAATTAACTTTTTTTAATTTTTTCAATCAAATTGAAAGTTATTAGCTTTTTCAAAAACCATACCAAAAGTTTTTTTGATTTGTAAGTTGTTGAGTCTATTTAACTTTAAAATTAATTTCAATTATTAATTTTAATTAATTAGGAAATTTAAAATTAAAATTGTAGGTTGTATCCAGTTGATTTGACAAACAAACAACAACACAAACAAGGGAGTCTGAAATGGAAAAGCGAAATGAAAATTGGATAGTTGATGAATTGAAAGCGGAACTGGCGGATTGGCCAGAACGATACGAGCCAGAACCAACGTCAAAATTAACATTAAAAGAATTACGCCAAAAATATGGCACGAAAAACGGACATCCAACAATACATTGGAAAGACAACAGTGCCACGAAATGGCCTTCCGAATGGGTTGTAGCTATTCAAGGGCTGAACGACAGTAATCATAACCTATATTTCATCAGATATAATGCAGAAATGATAAATGATTCCGGTTGCCATTCTGAATTTGGCACATTGAGAGGAATATCATATGATTTCAATTCATGGAAAACCGAGAGAGCCGCACTCAATTGTGCTAAAAGAATGTTCTTTTAATTAAATCATCCGGGCAGGGTAACACCTGCCCAACAAACAAGGAAATAAAATGAAAGAACTTGAATCCATTACAGCGGTTTTGCAGCCGAATTGGAGAAGAAATAAATATACTCATGTATTGCAGATTGGGAATGTATCAATTGTGGGATATAGAGAGAGTACTAACCCGTTTAAAAGCGAAAAATATGAAGTTGTCAGTTCATTCCCAGGGATTAACAAACATTTAGGTTATTACGAAACATCTGAAAAATGCGAAAATCGTTGCTTCAATGTATTAAAAGTAGCAATTAACAAATTAACTAACAAGGGGACTTAAAATGCCAATACCAAACGAAAAATTAAAATCATTAAACGCTCAAATACTCAATATATTATTTGATGAAATCGAAGCACGCGAAAAACGGCAACGAAAATTTATTGCAGGCGGCTGCAAAACAGATAAATATTTTGAAATCAAAGCAAGTTGCGCAAATTACATGATTGAAGAAATTGAACAATTAATTGATCCATTGTTGAGAAATGATTGTTTGAAAAATTTATAAAGGTAAAATCCAATGCACGGGACAATAAAAAAAATAAAAGTAGAAGAAATTAAAATAGTTTATAATCCACGTGAGGATTTTAACCGTGAGCAATTAACGCAATTGGCAATATCTATCAATAAAATGGGCTTGCTGACGCCCCTTGATGTTAAACCTGATGGAGCTGAATATGTGTTGATGGATGGAGAACGGCGCTACAGAGCAATTACGCAAATGCAAAAACTATTAAAAAAAGAAAGACTCTCTAAGAATTCTATTGTTTTGTCGGAAAATATTCCTTGCTATGTCCACTCCGTGCAATTGTCAGAATCTAATGCGCTCTTAGCTCAAATATTGAAAAATACAGGTCTGAAATTGTGGCCCTGGGAGCAGGGGGCGGGCTTTCAAAAATTAGTAGAGCTTGGAATGAGTGTAATGGACATTGCGAATGCGATGGGAAAATCTCTCTCCTATATTTACGAACGGATTAACTTTGTTTCAGCAACGCAATTGCTGAAAGATTCTGTAATGAATAAAGAGCTAAATATATATGAAGCGATGAAAACTAATCAGGAAATAATTAGAGCCGAAAAAAAGATTGAAATTGAAGAAGAAGCCCCACCGACTGAAGGAAAAAAAGATAAAATTGCAGAAGAAACTATAAAAGATAATATTCTTGAAAAACGGATAAAAAAACGTGTTAAAGAAGCGGCTGTTACCGAAGGAGTTTCAAGGAAAAGAAATAAAGTGGGCTTGACTGGCACGGTGAAAGACAAAGTTGCAAAGCGAGCGCGGAGAGATGGAATTGAAATTGCTCTGAGAGTATTAAAACGATTAATGGGAGTTGTTGTTTTTGATATTCCAAAGGATAAAGACTCGAAAGGGACTGAAACTAAATCTGTATTTAATTCAAAAATAGCCGATATATTGAAAAAATTAGAAGACATTGAGGAAATTTTCGCAAAATCAGGAAATGAATAATGAAAACGAAAACGAAAACGAAAACATTGACAATTAATTATTGTTCAAGGGACACAATTGCACAGTTTAATAAGATGAAGAAAAAACTTCCACGCAATCATAAAAACGCTGCTACGGCACTTAAATATTTATTAGACTTCTTAATTATGAATAAAGAACACGGAGTCAAACCTCCGATTAATAATTAAATTTTATGGATTATTTAAAAGGGAGAAAATTATCATGGCTGTTAAAAGACGAATTAAAAGAAAATTCATCAAAAATCGACGTCGACTTGGAAAAAGGGAAAATACAGAGTATCAGAATGACAATCATTTGTCTTTGAGCTCTATGTGGATTGGCCCCACAGCCAAAAAAGACGGAGCTTCGACACGTGCATACAATCAAATGCTAATTGATGTAGAGCGCCAGAGATTAGAAAAAGAAAAAGAAAAAGGGACAGTATTAACTTGGATAAAAAATTTAATTGCTTTTATAACTACTTTATTCAAAAGGGAGAAATCATTATGATTTACGATTTAAACGAAATTACAGATGAAAAATTGCAAGCTAATTATTTAGCGCCTGAATTCATTGATTATCTGAAACATACTAACGGTAATTATGAACAATTGCGGAGAGTCGATCTTGGCAGTTGTCGGTATTACTATACTAAGGATGATAATGATAATATTAATTTACATCCCGGAGTCACCTCGGTTCTCCACAATCAAATGCCTTTAGAATTCGGACTTCTGCAATGGTACGCAACCAATGGTATGGAAAAATGCAAAGAAATTCTTTTCGAGCGCGCTTTATATGGCACGTTAATGCACATTGTTTTTTCTAAGTATATTGCATTGCCGGGAAATAGTTTCAATAAAGCTATGATTGATACTATCTTCAATGATTATGTAGATCGACGGCCTTATCATTTGCAAAGGACAATCCGAGAATATTACGAAACTGAAAGGTATATTGACGACCTGTACAAGGATTTGCTTTGTTTCCATGCTTTTATAATAGAAAAAAATGTTAGGATAATTGCAAATGAAATTAGTTTGTGTACTGGTGATTACAATCCAACGTATGCCGGAACTATTGATTTAATTTGCGAATTGGATTTTAATAAAAAGCGACAAACTGCAATTATTGACTTTAAGTCGAAACGTGGCGGAGCGAGTTATAGTAGCAATGTATTTCAATTGCACGCTTATAGGCAATTGTGGAACCGACATTTTGTCAGCGACGAAAGATATGAAGATGGCAGCAGCTACATTGATGAATCTTTTAAAATTGATATGGCTTTCAACTTTTTCCCTAACAATTGGCAAAAAGAACCAACGTATAAGCTCACTAATCAAACTAAAAAAATTAACGATGAAAAGATTGATTCTTTATTTGAAAATTACTTATGCAATTTTCATCTCCAATCTACATCAAAAGAAGCCCTTGAAAGCAAAATATTGAATATAGATCAGACAATCAAAAAAGGTGAAACGTTCGTAGCAAGCGAATTTACATTAAAAGAATATTTGTTGAATTATTAATATAAGGAGTTAACATGGCTAAGAAAAAATATCCGGGAACGTTAACCGCTAAAGCGCCGAGCAGTAGAGATTGGCCAAAGCCTGAATCTGGTATACACAATGCGATCTGTATCGGTTTGATTGATATGGGAACTCAGACGTCGATTTACAAAAAAGTGGAAACTACACGTAGACGAATCCGCGTGGTTTGGGAGCTTTACGAAACAGCATTTCAATTGAATGAGAACACTGATATGCAGCCGTTCACAATCGACAAAGAGTACACTTTGTCCCTACATCATAAAGCGAGTTTGCGAAAAGATTTAGATGGATGGAGAGGAGTTAAATTCACGAATGATGAATTAGCTGGTTTTGAAATGAACTCAATTTTAAATAGAGCCTGCCAGTTAAATGTCGTAATTGTGGAAACTGAAAAAGGCTCGGAATATGCTAAGGTCGATACTGTAATTCACATGAAAGCAGCCGATGTTAAAAAAGTACCAACTTCTTATAATGAAATTCAAATGTTTTCCTTTGAAGACGAAAAAATGAACTGGAAATATTTTGAATCGTTACCAAAGTACATTCAGGAAATCATTAATGAAAGTCCGCAAATGCAGAAGCTGCAGGAAAGTGACGATGAAGCCGTGCCAAAACTTGCTGACGCTTTGATTCCTGAATATGACGATAGTAACATACCAGTATCAGAAGAAGAAGACGAATCTGAGGAAGTACCATTTTAATTAAATGAGTAGCGGGGATTGTGCCGAACTTCGGCTTAACTCCCTTGGGCTGGGGCCTCTATGCTGAAATCGCCGCTACTCTAATTTAAAAATATATGAAATACAATCTCAATAATTTGAATGCGCGCCGGGTTAAATTTGTTGAAATGGTTGTTAATAGCAGCCATGCAAGGAAAACAAATGATAGTGAGTTAATAGGGTTCCTGAATTATTGGACTGAAACGAACGAGCGCGGGTATAAAATGCGATGGGAACGAGAAGAAATCTTTAGTATTAATCGGCGCTTGGCAACTTTTGCAAAGAATAAAAAACGCTGGAATGAAAAACGATATGTTTCTAATAATAAAATAATTAATATAGATAATAATGAGTTCGATAATGATAAATTATAATGAATTCTCCGATGAACAAAAATTATTGCACGTTAAAAAAGTTGGCGATTATTTTTTAGAACCGGTCAATATAAAATACGGAATCAATGAATTAGATGTGCATACAGTTGTTGAATTGTATAATTATTTTAAGCGGCTCGACAAAGCTCAATTAACTCCATCGAAGGGAATTATTCTTGCCGGAAAAATTGGTTGTGGGAAAACCATGTTAATGAATATATTATCGAGATTAACAGACGAGCCGTTTATGTTTGTTAATTGCAACGATTTTGCTAATAATATTTATATGTATGGAATGCAAGCGCCTGCGCTGGAACGTATTACTAATATGCAGACGAATGTATTTGAAAGGCCTGTTAATGATATATTAGTAGATGACGTCGGAGCTTCGGCCTATGAATTGAACACCTACGGCAATAAAATTGATATAATTGAACACGTGTTAATGCTGAGATATGAACTGTATAGACAATTTAAAGTGAAAACACATATAACAACTAATTTAAAGCCTAATCAACTTGCAGAACGTTTCACAAGTCGAATGTATAGCAGACTTCGGGAAATGTGCCAGTATTGCGTGTTGAAGGGCGACGATTTAAG
>Ga0233414_10000760_pt1 | contig 12916 bp, 10 predicted proteins | sample Na_anoxic_10_MG_FD_189020 | JGI IMG/M metagenome (GOLD analysis project Ga0233414, IMG submission 189020) | Seawater microbial communities from Saanich Inlet, British Columbia, Canada - Na_anoxic_10_MG | ecosystem: Environmental > Aquatic > Marine > Inlet | place: Canada: British Columbia...
ATTTTTTGTTTTTTTTTTTAATTTTTATCTTTAACTATAAATAGTGTCTTTGAATTTTTTTAGATTTTTATAAAATAAACCTAAAATTAAAAAAGTAAAGCATTATTTATATAATGTTATGAATAAGTATAATAAAGAAAAAAAAGTAAAATCTATCTTAAAAAGAACTAAAAAAAGACTTCTTAAGCCAAAGAATAAAATCAAAACAATAAAATACCTACAAGCTCAAGCTTACAGGATGGATAAAAATAAAACTTGGCCAGAAATAGAGTTTGAATCAATACTGAAGGAGATGGATATCAAATATGAATCTCAAAAAATATTAAAGGGAAAAATTTATGATTACTATATCCCAGACTATAATATGCTATGTGAGGTTGATGGAAACTACTGGCATGGTGACCCTGAGAAATATGAAGCTCTTAATGAGGTGCAAAAAAAGATTTCTCAAAATGATAGATATAAAAATATAATAGCCAAGGGAATGGGTTACAATATCTTTAGAGTATGGGAGTCTGAACTAAAGGAAAGTAGAGAATGTGTTAAAGAAAGAATTGAAAATGAAATATTAATCAAGAAATTCTAATTCTGTTTCTATTTCTTCGTGATGTTCTTTTATAAATCTAGTTAATGATGTTTGCCTAATGTTTGGGTTAGTATTTTTAACAGACCTTTCAAAAGCATCTCTCTCTCCAACAAAGATAGCCATACGCCTAGCTCTAGTTAGAGCTGTATATATTAAATTTCTATATAGCATTATATAATGTTGATTAAGTATTGGTATTATAACCACATCAAACTCAGAACCTTGAGATTTATGACAAGTTATACTGTATGCTAAGTCTAATTCAATTATATTTTGTCTTTCATAAGAAATTAGCTTATAAGACTTTTTGTTTCCAAATCTAATAATTAAACTAGAGTTTTTTGAACTTATTTTTGTTATATAACCTATGTCGCCATTAAAAACATTTAAATCATAATTATTAGAAGTCTGCATAACTCTATCTCCTTCTCTAAAAATCTTTTCTCCTATTACAATCTCCTTTTTATCATCTGTCTTAAAGTTAATCTCTTCTTGTATTCTTCTGTTTATTTCCCTAGTTCCTATTGAGCCTTTATTCATAGGAGTTAATATTTGTATTTCACTATCTTTACCTAAATATTTAGATACAGTTTCAGAATATAGTTTAACAATCATATCTATTGCATTTATTCCATACTTTAATGTTGAAAATTTAACATCATTTTTATCTAAATCCATAGAAGAATCTATAAATATACAATCACTTCCATCATTCCATATTTCTGGGTACTGTATAGGTGATTCTATATTTGGTACACGACCCTTATTCATGGTATGTGCATATTTAATTATTTTAGACTTTTCCGCTTGTCTAAAGACTTTTTCTAAAGCATATACATCTATACACTTACTTCCTATTAAGTCAGAAAGAAAATTTCCAGCACCAACTGATGGTAGCTGGTCTTTATCTCCAACTAATAAAATTTGAGTATTAGGGGATATTGCCTTAAAAAATGAAGCAGCTAATCTAATATCAATCATGGAGCATTCATCTAATATAACAAAATCACATTCAAGTAAGTCTTTTTCAGATTTTCTAAAATTACTTATAGAAGCATCCCACTTTAGCAGCCTGTGAATCGTCTTTGAGTTAAAGCCTATTATTTCAGTCATTCTTTGTGCTGCTCTTCCTGTTGGAGCTGCCAACAAAACGTCTTTACCTAATGATATTAACATATCATAAACAAATTTTACAGTCGTAGTCTTTCCAACTCCTGGCCCACCAGTTAATATGGATAGGCCACTAGATAAAACTCCAATAACAGAATCAAACTGTTCATCGCTTAATTTTATATCTGATTCTGAAACCATTTTGTTCAACTTAATTTTTAATGGCAACATATCGCTAGCATATTTCTTTTTTGCTAGTCTGACAACTTTTTCTGAGACATATTTTTCATCAAAATATAAATCTCTTGAATAATACCTTCTTTCATCCCTACCGTTATCTTTTGAAAAATTTATACAAACTATTTCCTCTTCAATCTCTTTTTTTGTTAAAATTTCTACAATTTTATCAGAAACATCTAATCCTATAAGTTTTTTTACCCTTCCTTTTATTTGTCTTTCTGTTAAATAACAGTGTCCGTCAGAATTATTGTTAGATAATATGTGATGTATTGCTGCTGTAATTCTCTCTTCTCCATATTCATCAAACCCTAAGCTCATGGCCAATTTGTCTGACATTGAAAATCCTACGCCATTTATATCAGAAGATAATTTATATGGATTCTTTTTTATTATAGGAATAGAGTTTATTCCATATTCTTTATATATTTTAACTGAAAAAACTGTACTTATCATATGCTCTTGTAAGAATAGCATAATATTATTCATCTCTTGATTCTCTCTCCAGCTATCTTTTAGTACATTTAGCTTCTTTCTATTTATACCCTTAACCTCTTCTAATCTATTGATATTATTTCTAAAAACATCTAAAGCATCATCTCCAAAATAATTAACTATCTTCTTTGCTGTAACATGACCTATTCCAGGAAAGAATCCAGAGCTTAAATATCTAATAACAGCATCTTTAGTTGCTGGAGGTAGTTCGTAGCAAGATTCTGCCTTAAATTGCTTTCCGTATTTTGGATGTTTAGTCCATACTCCAGTAAAACTCATTGTCACACCTTCAAATATTTTAGGTTGACTTACGGTGACTGTAACACTTTCTTTTACTTTATCATCTTCTATAATTTCAACATTAATTATTCCATACCCATTTAATGGACTGTGAAATGTAACTCTTTTTACAACTCCAATAAAAGTTGACTTATTATCTATGTTAATAATTTCTTTCAATATCTTTTAGTTTTAAATGTTTAAATTCCACACTATTTGGTATATTATAATTAATATAATAAATATTACTTACACTAAAAAAGGCTATGTCAAATTCCTTTGTTTTAGAATTTTCAAAGAAAAACTCTATTTCATTGAAATTTTTAACTAAACAACATTCATCATTCAAAAAATAAGGAAAAGCAATTATTTCTATTTTTCCAATACTACAAATATATGAAAATAAATGTAAACTATCAGGCGTGTCATAAGATGTTTTTGATTCCACAAATTGTGTGTCTATTTTTTCTTCAATTATTTGAGCAATTTCCATTGATACAAATAAAGTATATCTCTTATTTAATCTTTTTATTTTTTTTATAAAAGAAACTACATCAGTTACTTTATTTGTATTTTCTAGAATAAGCTCATTATTAAATCTTAATTTTTCACTCCTAAACTTATTAAAAGATGCCAATATAACTTCAGATACAAAATTTTCAGAAACCAGATTAGCCAACTCTAATTCTGTATCAATACCCATAGCATTTATATCTTGAGCTATTTCTGGGTTTACCTTTGTTTTGCTTTTAAATGTGTAGGATTTTCCTTTTTTATTAAACAAACCAAAAGATAATCGTGTAATTGGTATGTGTTTATTTTCAAAAAATGTTTCAATATGATTATCAAACCTCTTTCCATAGAAAGAGTCCTCATTTGTTAAAATCTTATTTTCTAATATTAATTCTCTTGTAAAGTTCATTAATTAAAATCTTCAACTTGAAACATTCCCAATTTTTTCATGCCCAAAACTAAATCATCTAACATTCCCCCTATAAAAACTCTTACATTCTCATCTTTTGACAAATCAAATTCTTTATTATTTATTATTTTATTAATATTATCACAATGCATAACTAAAGAGCTTAGTAAGTAGTGAGGGTCAAAATACCATCTTGATTTAATTAAATTATATTGTAAAATATTAGAATTAAAATCATCTTTATTCTCAAAACTTATGCCCTCCACTTTTAGTTTATTAGAAGTTTTACTAAATACATATCCTGGAGTCTCTTTTAAAAACTCTTTATTTGATAAGTCTATTTTTCTGATAGACTCTCTAGGGGTTGAAAATATAATGCCAGAAATAATATTATAAAATAAGTCTGAAGATGAAAACATACCTTTCATATGGTTATTAATTTCAGAATAGGATACTATCTCTTTTTTAGATTCTATCTCTACAAAATTAATTCCTCCTATATTTACGTACTCTATAGATTTATTGTAAATATGTTCTTTTTTTATGTAATAAGAGCTTTTTTCATCAAAATTATTTCTTAAAAATAGTATTCTTGAATCTAAATCTTTTATAACATGAAAGTCATTATAAAAGATTTCTTTTTTACTATTTTTTAAATTTTCTTTTAAATTTTCATCTAATTGAAAATCTTTTTCATAAAAAAACTTATCTATTCTGTGTGAAAAGTTTTTATGAAAAAAATTGTAACCCATCATTTTTGATTTTATAGAATTATCTTTTTCAGATATGCCTTCTATAATAGAAGTTGACTTTCTAGCTATGTCCATAGACATAAATGATTTTGAAAAAATTAAATTTAACAAATCAATCTCATTAGCTGTTTTGTCTATATTTTTATTGTCACTTTGTACATAGTCAAAATGAGTTCTATTGTAAAAACAATCCTTTAAAACAAATGAATGCGGATAAATAACTATAGATTTACCTTTTCTTTTATCAACCTTGAATCCCCAATAATTCAGCCACTCAATTGCCGCTAAGCTTTTTGCGTTTTCACTCAGCTCTATACTGTGGGGGAAATATAAAATTAAATTTCCGTCTATTATTTTGTCTTTTATTTCACTATGGTCTAATACTATACTCATTCGTTTTCTTCTATATTTTCATCTTCTAAAGCTCCAAATTCACTCCTTAAAGATTCGTTTAATATTTCTTGAGAATCACTTGATAAAACTACCCAATTCGCTTTTTTTATATTTGAATTTTGTATTATTTCAGAAATAGAATTTATGTTTTCGACTAACCTTTTTACTTTTAACTTTTCATAAGGACCGTATTTATATATTTCTATTAATACCATCCTTCTGTTTTTAAATAAATTATAATCATCATTATAATTTATTGTACAATTTTTATAATCTTTAGCAGATTTAAATAATCCTGTTTTACCTTTTGACATTATCCTCTTAATATATTAGTGTTAGAAATTCCGCTTTTTTTGAAAGACTTTATCTTGACCTTTTTATAGTCTAATCCTAAATCTTTCAAATACTCTTCCATCGTTGGTAGTGCTACATTAAAGTAGTCACAAATGCATTCCTCGTATTCTTTAATATCTTCATCTGACAAGTTTTCTACATTAATTTCATAACCAGAAACATAATTAACGCTATCTTTATCTAATTCTTTAAAAGAATTAAAAGATTCTTTTAAAAATTTTGGTGCAATAATATCTCTTACAGATTCTTCACCATCTTTTTTTGTATACTTAAAAGATATTTTTCTTATAAATTCATTGTTATTATCCATTATTAATATTATTTTTTATATTTATTATAGTAAAGATTACTTGCAAAAGTAAAGAAAAAAAAATCATGATACAAGAAAATAACCTTATTTTAGGCTTTAAAAACCTAAAAGAATTAGCAATATCTACTTTTGGACTTAAGAGTTCTTTTATAAATTTCTGCACTTCAACCATAGCAATAGTAACTTCTTTTATAACAAATTATGTTTGGGATGATGCTAGCGCTGTATATTTTATGTTATTTTTAATAATAACTGATGCAGCAACTGGTGTGTGGAAATCTATAAAATATAAAACTTTCAGAAGCAGTAAACTTCCTAGGATATTAGTTTTATCAATACTATACGTTATTATGCTATCTATAAGTTGGAACGCCTCTAATTTCTCACCTTTATTTACATGGTTGCCAGGACTTGTTTACGGAGGCCTTATTGGCACTCAGATTGTTTCTGTATATGAAAACATTTCAGAACTTGGATATCTTCCAAAGGGGTTACTTTACGACATAAAAGATAGAATAATAGAGAAGATTAAAAATAATAAAAATTAATATATTCTTCTAAATTGAGCTCCATCTTGAAATTTTAACCAACCTCTATCTTTAGAGAATTTTGTTAAATATATACCTCCCACTTCCATTTTGTCTTTTATTCTATCATAAGCATCTTCCCACACAACCATTTTTACAGATGAACCTCCATCTCCAAGCTCAAGAGACCAATAGTTTTTACCATTTTTAGAAACTTTTTGAACTACATCCTTTAGTACAAAAAAATAATATTTTTCTTGTTTATCAAAATCTATTACAGACTCTATACTAAAATTATATTGCGTTTCAAACTCTTGTTTTATTGTTGATATCTTGTTAAACAACTCTAAGTCTAAAGAACAAACATCAATAAATTGTTTATATTTTTCATCTTTCTCGGTGGGCTCATATTTATCTTTTATGCTTTCTTGAGCTATATCAAAAGAATTTTGACCAAACAAATCAAGTTGCATAGTATTGGTTTTCATCTTCATTCTCCTAAGTTCCTTAAGCTCCTCTCTTGATTCTGACCAGTCGTCAAAAACTCCTGCCTTTAAGCATGATTCAAAATTAGTTTTATTAAACTTACTAAATGCATTAGTAAAAAATTTATCTTTACTTATACTTTCTACACTTACCTTTTGTAGCTCATCATAAGCAATTTCTCCCATTCCATTTATACTAGAAAAGCCCATTAACACACTTTCTTCATCTAACATAGTCCATTCCCACTTAGACTTTCTACTAGGAGGTAATATTTTTATGCCCTTTAAAAATGCTCCCATTATAGCTGAAGATAACCAGTTTTCATCATTTTTTGCATTATTTAACAGTGCTGTATAAAACTCTGTGGGATAATATCTTTTCATAAATAAAGTCTGCATAGCAATGTAACTGTAACTCACTGAGTGTGAACGATTAAACGAATATCCCAAATATTTAACTAACCACTCTTCTATAGATTTTATTTCTCCATCATTTAAGCCATTGGTTTTACATCCATCTTTAAACTTTTTCCATAACTCTATATATTCTTTATAACTCTTATTATTCTCTTCTTTAAGCTCTAGCTTATCTCCAGAAAGTCTCTTTTTTATAATCTTAGAGGCTTTGTCCATAACTTTTCTCAAATTATCTCCTTCACCTAAGCTCATGCCTCCCAGCTCATGAGCTATAAACATAAGTTGTTCTTGAAAAATTAAAACACCATTAGTGTCTTTTAGCAAAGGTTCCAAGCAACTATGTACTAAAGATGTATCTTCTGGGTGTTTTTTGTTTTTTATATATTCTTCATGAGCCTTTAGTCCCATCGGGCCAGGTCTATACAATGCATTTGCAGCAACCATCTCCTCAAAACTTTCAGTATGCATTTTTTTAATCATTTTTGACATACCGTCTGATTCAAATTGAAAAATTCCTTGATTATTTCCCCCTCTTAGTTCTTCAAACAAATCTGGATTGTCTAAATCTACATACTTAACTTGTTCTGATATATCTATTCCTCTATTTATTTTAACAAGATTTATAGATTCCTTTAATACATTAAGAGTAGTTAAATTTAGTCTATCTAATTTTAATATTCCTAAATCAGATAAGTCTTTACCGCTGCCCGACTCTTGAAAGCCAGAAACTCGAATTCCCTTAACTACATTAATAGGCATAGAATTCCAAACGTTGCTTGGAGTTATAACAATACCTGCCGCATGCTTTCCCAAATTTCTAACTTGACCTTGTAGTCTTAGAGTTATTTCTATTATTTTTTTATTTTCAGGGTCTAATATCCAATTTTTAACCCTAGTAGAACATTCTTTATTGTTTGGCCAATCTCTTAGCCAATCCTTTAGGTCGCCATCATATTTCATAAACATTTTTGGCATTTCTTTTGTGACCGAAAAAACATCAGACTCAAAACCTCCCTCTTGGCCAAAAGCTTTTGCAACATCTTTAAGACAACCTTTTTCATTAAATGTTGAAAAAGTAATAACTGGGAATACACATTCTTTCCCGTATTTATTATATAAAAACTCATCAGTCTTAACGTCAGAGCCAGTTTCAAAATCTATGTCAATGTCGGGAGGAGAATTTCTAGTTGGATTTAAAAATCTTTCAAAATATAAGCTAAACCTGAGTGGGTCAATCTTGGTAATATCTAAGCACCAAGAAAGTAAAGAGCCCGCTGCACTTCCCCTTCCAGGGCCTACTGATATGTCTTCTTTTTCACAAAATCTTATTAGCTCCCATACAACCAAAAAATAATCTAACATTTTCTTATCCTTAATTACGTTAAGCTCATAATTTAATCTATCCCTATATTTTTGCACCTTTTCTGCATCTACTTTTACTGGTCCATTATTTTCGTATATTTTTAATTTTTGATTTAATTTTGCATGAGATAACTTATGTATCAAATCTTCAGTATTGTCAGTTTTAAAATAGTTTACAACATCTTCTGTCGCCTTATAGTTAGGATATTTTTCAACATTTATTTCGAAATCAAAATTACATATAGAGGATAGTTTTTCACTTGTAATAAAGCAGGTTTTAAGAAATTTTTCATCATAATTAAAGCCAAATTCTTTATTAATTTCAAAGACATCTTCCATACCAAGATAGTACATCCCTCTATTTTCTTTTGTTCTAGATTTTTTTATAGACTTTTTTTGACTTACAGACTGTAAGACATCTTGAATTACATTATCTTCTTTTTTGGGATAATATATTTCATTACTAAATATTAAAGCCATACTATATTTGTTGGCCATGTTTATTATGAAATTATTATATTGTCTTTGTAATGAATTATCCTCTATAGATATTTCTGCTATATAAGATTGCTTTCCAAATTCATTTAACATTTTTTTCAAATAATTTTCAGCATCTAAATATTTACCCATTTGTAAATACTTTGAAATCATTCCATTTTTAGAAGATGTTGTTAATATTAGTCCCTCTTTATTTTCTAATATCCAATCTGTTTTTACTCTAGGAACCCTATAGTATCCGTCTTGAAATGATAAATAATTTATTCTATTAATATTTAAAAACCCTTGATAATCTTTTATAATTACTTTTTGAATTACATTTTTGTTTTGTAATTTTGATTCATATTCACCTATACTATCATTAACAAAAAATTCACAACCTACAATTGGCTTTATATTCTCAGATTTACATTTTTTATAAAAAGAAAAAGAGCCAGATAACGTACTTAAATCTGTCAAAACTAAAGATTTATGATTATGCTTTTTTGCCTCTTCTACATATTCTCCAACCTCACCAGCACCCTGTAATATGGAGTGGTAAGTATGAACTCCAAAATGCACCATTGATGAATTTTCTTCAATTTCTTTACTTTTACTTTTCCACTTATCTAAAATTGAAGATTCAGAAACTTTAGAGTCCAATAGAGAAGTTTCGTATTCACCAAAACTTAAAGCTCCTAACTTTTTTAACTCAAAGAAACACTTGGCCAAAGCTTCCACATCAACTAGTGCGTCATGTGCATCTTCAAACTTTTTTTCAAATAATTTTTGATGTAACTCTGTAAGCGATGGGTGTTTTAACCCCATCTTTCCTTGTATTCTACAAAAGTCTATAGTAGAATTCATAGTACATACATGAGTAATGTCTCTCATATGATTATTCATGCCCAACCTAAGAAACTCACAAGCTGTAACTCTATCGTCAAAACTTATATTATGTGCTATTAAGAATTTAGAAGAGCTAATTGATGAAACAAATTCATCAAGAGCATTTTTTAAAGGAATTCCATTTCTGTTAGCCCTTTCGTTTGTTATCCTATGAATCCTTATACTTTCTTGAGGAATTGTAAATCCATCAGGCTTTATAATTCTATTGTGAGAACTTATTTCTTTACCATTTAAATCATAAACCTTCCAAGCTATCTGAACTATTCTAGGCCAGTTATCAAAATCTGTTATTGGCGCACTAAAATCTTTTGGTAAACCTGTGGTTTCCGTATCAAAAACTATATACATATTACGACTACTTTTGTAATTAACAAATATAAGCATTTTAATCATATTTTAATAATTTTATAATATTTATTTTTATGGGCATGCTAAAAAACTTAAGGTATCACAATACTATTAAGTCTGATTTTAAAAAACTTTCTGGGAGGGAGCTTAAGGAATATATGGACTACCTTCTGTCTTTAAGAATACCTTTAGAAAAATATTATTTTGAAAAACTTAATGGCGCACAAAAAGAAACTTACATAGGAGATAGAATAAAATTATTAGACTGGGTTCAAGGTTATGAATTTAGTTTTATGAGTTCTAAACAAAAAGAAATGTATATATTTAGAAAAAGATATCTATCTAATGATGAATTTATGAAATTAGATAACTCCATAAAATCTTTTTATATACAAATGGCTGTGTATACAAAAATAAGACTAAATAATAATGAGTTTAGTAGGCTAAATGATAAGTTAAAAAAAGAGTATGCTAATTTTGCCTTTGAGTTTCCTCAAGAAGTATCTATTAAGATGTCTAAATTTCTAACAAAAAAAAATCAAAAAAAATACATAGAAAAACAGATACAGAGAGGTGTGAGCTTAACTACAGAAGAAATAAGTGACTTAAGTGATTTTTCAAAAAAATACTATTATAAAATTAAAAACATTAATGAAATTAGACTTTTAGTACAAAACGTTTTAAATGAATAGGTTTAATATTCACTTTCATTATCTTGTCTTTGACTTAAAATGCTACCTCTTAATTCAATCATAAGCTTTCTTAGTTCATTTAAATTATTTCTTGCATCAATAGAGGCGTCAACAGTACCTTTAAACATGAATTTATAAAGTCTAGGCTCAGTCTTTTCAATTAGTCTTTTTATTCTTTGCCACTTTTCATCTATATCGTATTCATCAGAAAAGTCCTTATCTAAACTTTCAGGCTTAACATTAATTCCTAATCTTTTTTCTCTTATTTCTTTTTTTAACTCTTCATATCCCATAACTAATCACTTTTAGTCCCACTATTTAAAGTGTCTTCACCATCAACATTTAATCCAGTCTCTTCATTAATTTTCTCAAGAGCTTCTGTAATTTTGTTCATCATTGACTTGGTTTTTGTATTTAAATTTTTATTTTTATTTGTTAGTATATTTATCTTTTTATCTAAATGGAAATTTTTATTATTTTCAAATAATATAGTTTCCGACAAAGCTGCCTCTCCAGCCATATCTTCACCTCCAGAATCTTCATCTCCGCTAAATGCTGATTCTCCACCAAACTCTGAATCTCCACCGTCACCATCTTCTCCACTTTCAGAATCACCTTCTGGTATAGCTCCAATTTTTTTAAATTTATCATCGATATCAGTAAAAAGCCCAGTATTTGCATATTCTTCTACTGCAGAGTCTATTTCTGCAAACATTTTCTTTTCTACCTTTTTTTGTCTTAATATTTGTTTTATCTCATTTTTGGAAAATCCCATAATAAATTCCATAGCCCAAGTATATGAAACTGGGGAGGTGGCCTCGCTAGTAAAAAGTTCTTTAAAAACCTCCAGCCTTGCCTTCATAGTTTCAAGCTTTAGCAATTCTTGTTGAGTAGATGGATTGGTTAATTTTAAATCAAAATTATCCATATCATCTTCAAAGCCTAATAAAAATAAATGAACATTAGCAATTCTTCTTAGCTCTATGACTATATTTTCTTGTATTCTATTTATCGTTCTACTAAACCTTAAGTCTGCTTGAGATAAAGTAGAGCCCCCAGCTAATGCTTCAGAGTAATTCAAATAAGTTTTTGGAACCTTAAGTGCTGCAAAAAGTTTATTTTGTAAATACTCAACATCTTGAATCTCTCCAAGATTTGAGGCGCCAGGCAAAGTTTCTATTCTAGATGATTTATCTCCCCTAACTGGCACAAAATAGTCTTCCTCCATAGTAAGTGGATTATACTTTAAATTCATTTGCCCAGTTTTTTGGTCAACTATAGGAGATTTTTTTAATTCTCTCTTAATTCTTTCTACATATTGCTGAACGTCTGCAGACTCTAGGTTACCAACCTCTATATAGTGAACTCTTCTTTCTGGTGCTCTAATAATTCTATATACCAACATAGCATCTTCTGCTAATTGTAGTTGTTTCCAAAGTTTTCTTGCAGAATCTAATACGCTTCTTCCGTATGGTAATTTAGTCCCATCAGAAACTAATCTAAAATGTGCAATTTGAAACTCCTCAAAATACATGTTATTTATATCCCATTTAAATCTTGAAGAATTTACATTTCCATCAAACGCTTCTTCTCTATGTATTTCGGCAACTGGTAGCATTCGTGCATCATATATACCTTCTTTTTGGTCTATTTCTAATTTTGCAAAAGCATCTCCAAATTTAACCATCTCTCTAACCCAAAAAGTTAGATTATACTCTATATTAAGCCTACCGTAAAACAAATCTTTTAATACAGTTTTTATTCTATCGTTTTCAGAATAAATTGACAATATATCACCTCTCTCATCTCTAGTAACACAATTATGAGAAAATACTCCATTTTTACCATCAGAAGTTAATATTGCAAAATTATGATGTTCACCTACATTAACTAAATCATAAGTTTTTCTTTTTCCTATATATTTTATATTTTTTATGCTATGATTTATAGACTCTACAAAATCTCCCCATTTTTCAAATCCTTTTTTATTTAAAAAAGTATGAACTTTTCTAGTTTTCCATCCATTTTCTTTACATATTTTAGACATTGAACGATTAATGTTTTTTACTCCTTCAGAATTAATACACGCTAATTTTAATGAATCTAAAGATATATCATTTATTATAAAATCTATGTCTTCCCATCTTTGTATGTTTAAGCTTTTATATGAATTTGACTTTCTTAAGATAACTTTATTAGTGTTTAAAATCTCACATGCCTCATCAATAGAATTGCTTTTTTTATAAGCAACTAAAATATCA
>Ga0233414_10000762_pt1 | contig 12902 bp, 9 predicted proteins | sample Na_anoxic_10_MG_FD_189020 | JGI IMG/M metagenome (GOLD analysis project Ga0233414, IMG submission 189020) | Seawater microbial communities from Saanich Inlet, British Columbia, Canada - Na_anoxic_10_MG | ecosystem: Environmental > Aquatic > Marine > Inlet | place: Canada: British Columbia...
TCCAGTGAAGTCGCAATCAACACTGTTATAACGGAAAGAGTTATAAGAAGGGCCATTCCCTTATTATTTCCGGTAAAACGCACTGTTATTAAAGACCTCGTCAAATGGTTGGGTGGTATATTACCCCAATTGAGCGTAACCGCTCAATGTCAATAGTCAGTTGTCCGTTGTCAGTTGCTTCAGGAATAAAGATATGGTTTCACATTTTATATTTCTTCCTTAGTAGAGATATAAAATCGATTGGTTTAGTTCCGCAACCCACAACTGACAACAATCGACGGACAACCCTAATCGAGCTTTAGCTCGATTAGGGTATTACTTATCGCTATCTGTATTTTAAGGTTACAGCCCAGAGACCTTTGAAAAATGGTAATTTATGTTCGAGTTCAAGGAAGGCAAAAATTTCAACCACAGGAATATATGGAATATTTCGAGGATTGAAATTTGAGCCTAACGCAGAAATCGGGCATAAAGTGCCGTTTTTCAAAGGTCTCTTTCAATTTTTTCCCTGAATACAGACAGTTTTACCATGGTTTCAAAGGGCAAAAAGCTTGAATCATCGCCTATTTCAAGTGTTATCTTGATTGCCCTGGGGGTTGAATAATCTACATCAGTTGAATCGGAATCCCAGGCATCATATTCGCCACCCTCCTCGTCATAATATTTAAAAACAAGTGATTTGACATTTTCACACAACACCGGGTCGCTTTTTTTTTCTTCAAACGATTCATATGGGTATAATTTGTCCGCCCGTCTCAGAACGTATCTGCTTTCATCCGACTTTTGAACATAATAGGCAATCTGAGCTATTCCCTCCTGTATGTTTTTTTCAAGGGATACGTGGGCACGGGAAGCAAACATTAATCTTGAAAAACTTTCACTCCCTGCATCAGCTGTTTCACCTGTAATTTTGAAAGGGTCTTCATCGTCATCGGAATCTAAAGGAGTATATTCCGGAGGCAAACGTACATGCAAAGACCCAAGATCATCAGCTATTCGGCTTAGACAGCTTTTTGCCATTTCATATACGGCAATATCTTCTTCAACAACTTTAGCGCTTGAGAAAACTAAATTATGTGATCCAAAAATTGTTGTTACAATGATTGCAAAGATAGAAATAGCAATTAAGATCTCTACCAGAGTAAAGCCGGTTTCCGTATTAGCGGAAAAATTTGTATAACCTGATGTTGTAAACATCTTCGTCCTCGTTCAAGGATACGGTTACCTCAATTTGTTTTAAGTCCTTTGCAATCTCCCCAAGCGCTTCAAATTCAACCTCTTTAACAGAAACCTGCCATTTGTAACCGGAAAATTCTTTTCCGAAATCACCGGAATCATCAGCCAGATCATCAACCGGTTTGGTTTCAATCTCCGCTAACACTTTTTTTGCAAGCATGGGAGCAGTTGTCTGAAACCTTGAAATGAAATTCATAGTTATCGTCTGTGCATGCATTCTATACACACTTACAAGGACAATGGCGATTATGGATGTCGCCACCATAATTTCAAGGAGTGTAAATCCGGTGCTTGACCTGTATGTTTTTGTGCAAAATGTTTTTAAAAAAATATTCATGAATTTTCAAAATCTACATAGTTCTCATACAATTTCACCTTTGGAAGAAACGGCTCAATAAGAAAAGAGATCTTCTGATCATCGTCACCCTGAATACGAATTAACACTTTGTCCGAGTAGCCTGCTCTATAAAAGCAGATATCCGCCTGCCCGGCAGATATTATTCCCTTTTGCGGGTATTCAACATTGATTACTTTTACGTCTTCCGGAATTTCAAACCCTTTTTCATGAGCCCTCTCAAGATCTTCCTGGGTCATTGTCTCATCTGAAACCCACATTTTATTTGAATCCATATTTACGTGCAGAATACACAGCTTCTGCTTACTTGTAGAATACTCTTTTAAAACCCTCACTTTCCCTATAATCCACCGGGAAGTATTATTTACATTATCTGTCAGTACTGCATTTCGAAACCGGGGAACTGCAAAAAAAAGCATAATACTGATCAAAGAGATAACAACCGTAAGCTCAATGAGAGTAAAGCCGCTGTTTTGTTCAGGTTTCATCATTCTTGTTTTACGCCAAAGGAAAGTATAAAAATATTGCACCCGTCGTGTAAGCGTTCACAGGTGCTGCAGATGTGCGTGATCAGGGCAACCAGCTATAGTTTTCTGCTATGCCGGTTGCCCTGATCGCGTGCAGATGCAGTGCCTGTGAACGCTTACAGTTATTCGTCTATTTCCCAGCTGTTTATATCCTTATCAAACTCCTCACCTCCGGGCACGCCGTCCGCGCCGTATGCAATAATGTCATAATCTCCGTGGGCTCCGGGTGAAAGGTATATAAATTCGTTTCCCCATGGATCTTTCGGAACCTTTCCTTTTTCAAGATAGCCGCCTTTGCGCCACTTTTTGGGCAAAGTCCCGGTCTGAGGCTGCTCAATCAGTGCCTGCAGCCCCTGCTCTGTAGTCGGATAGATGCCGTTATCCAGCTTATAAAGCTTTATAGCCGTTTCCAGGCTCTCTATCTGAACCCTTGCTTTTACCTGTTTCGCCTCATCGGGTCGCCCCATTAATCTGGGCGCAATAAAACTTACAAGAATTCCCAGGATAACAATGACAACCATCAGCTCAATAAGCGTAAATCCATGGTTTGTTTTTATTTTATGAAAAATTTTGCCTTTCATTTCATTACCACCTCCAAATAAGCAAATATCATACCAATTTAAAATTTGAATTATAAGATATTATTATTAAAAATGCAAATAAAGAAAAATGAGCGCCGAAATTTTCTTAATTTGACACAAAAGCAATATCCATTTATAATTATATTTTAAATTATTGGCAGATTTAACACTAACGTGTTAAAATAAATTAAATTTTGCAATAACGAAAAAGAAAATATCCATGCTAAACAGCAGGAGTAAGATATATGTATAATAAATTCTTTGGATTCAGGGAGGGACCGTTTCAACTGGTTCCGAATCCTGCATACCTTTTTTTGAGCAAAAGCCATGAAGAAACCATGGCCAATCTTAATTACGCCATTTACCAGGGTGAAGGGTTTGTTGAGATTACCGGTGAAGTGGGGACAGGAAAGACCACGCTTTGCAGGGCGTTTCTGGAGAAAATAGAAAATGAGACGGAAGCGGCTTATATCTTTAATCCGAAACTCGATTCAATACAGCTTTTAAAGGCCATTAACGATGAGTTCGGGATCAGTTCGAACAAAAATACAATCAAAGACCTTATCGACACCTTAAATATCTTTCTCATGAGAAAAAAGGCTTCGGGAAAAAATGTCGTCCTGATAATTGACGAAGCTCAGAATCTTTCCAATGAAGTCCTTGAACAACTGAGACTTTTATCCAATCTGGAAACAAATCAAAGCAAGCTTCTGCAAATTATCATGGTAGGCCAGCCAGAACTTAAAGACATGCTTGACTCCCATGAACTCAGACAACTTGGACAGAGAATAAACGTAAGCTCTCATCTACTTCCTTTAACAGCAAAAGAGACCATAGAATACATACAACACCGCATCCATATTGCATCCCGGAAACCCGGGACAAAGTTTACAAGGCTTGCCTTTTATTTTATCTATAAATTTTCAAGGGGTATTCCAAGATTAATTAATATTGTATGTGACCGGTCTCTTCTGACAGCGTACAGCCTTGATCAACACCAGGTTACGGCAGGTATTGTTCGATCTTCCATAAGGGAACTGACAGGCAGAGGGTTTGTAAAACATTATTCCTTTTGGGAGGGAAAAAATTCATTACTGGCTATTCTCCTTTTATGCATCGCTCTTGTAGTGGTTACTTTTTACCGCCCGGGCGCTGATAATATAAGCAAATCGGCTGCAACACAGGAAAACCGGATTACAGGAAAATCAGGTGGAGACATTGTCAGGAAAAAAATATTGCGCCCTCCGACTTCCGGAAAAAAACAGCCCGCTATTCCGGAAAAATCTTCTTTAAGCCAAAAACAGGATTCCAAGAAGATAACTAATCTTGGGGCATACCTTGAAGCCATGCAGAGTCGTTCTTCAAGAAACATGGCGATGAAAGCTGCCCTTTTATTGTGGAACAGATCATCTGAAATTAAGCCGCAAATTGACAGCGTGAAAGATGACCTTGCTTTTTTTAAACTTGCAGCAAAGGAAAAATCGCTTTTGATTCATCGGATTAAAGGTAACTTAGCAGGAGTAAAAAAATTAAACCTTCCGGCTATCCTTGAATTATCTCTCCCTGGTGTTTCCTCGCCAAAGTATCTTACCATAGAAAAAATGAATGAAAGGCAGATTAAATTAAAAGTCAAAAACGGTCTGATTGTGGTGAAACCTGATGAAATAAAAAAATACTGGCTCGGCAGGGCTTACATATTATGGGAAAATATTTTTTCTTACAAAGGAACAATTCCCCTTACTTCTCCACAGGAGTCCATTATCGTACTGAAAATGCACCTGCTCGATATGGGATATGATAAGATTAAAATAAATCCGGTTTATGACGACCAGACAAAGGCGGCAGTAAAGAAAATTCAAAAAAAATACGGCCTGAAGGCTGATGGCCTTGTAGGTCCCTTAACAAAAATCGTTCTTTATAATGAAAAAAAGTCATTAAAAATACCACATATTACGAATTGAAGCTGGGAAGGTTGGAAGCTGGGAGGCCTGTTTGTTTATACCACCCTAATTGAGCGTGATCGCTCAATGTCAATAGTCAGTCGTCCGTTGTCAGTTGCCGCAGGAACAAGGATATGGTTTTACATTTTATTCTTCTTCCATATAAGAGATATAAAATCGGTTAGTTTAGTTCTGCAACCCACAACTGACAACAATCGACGGACGACCCTAATCGAGGTTTAGCTCGATTAGGGTACCACTTAACGATATCTTAATTCATCAAAATTGTCTTTGGAGTATAAAGTTTGAGTTCCATACTAAAAGCCTTAAGAAAACTTGAAGAAGAAACGCCCAGGTATGGTGAAAGCCAGCCATATCCTGTAGATGTAATAAAGACAGTTGAAAATGGAGTAAACAAAAGGCAACGATATTATAAGCTTTTTTTAATCCTGTTTTCAGCCATCATTATAGTTTCCGGAAGCCTGTTTTTATTAACCAGGCAAACTGCTTCAAAAGGAAAAATTTCCCGGGCTTCAGTTGTAGTTGTACGAAAAGCCATACCAGCAAGGCCAAAGAAGGAGAATGTAAAGATAGCCTCTGTTCCTGACTTAAAGCCACGCAAGAAGCGTGCGAAGCCTTCCGATAGAATAAAGAAAAAGGAAAACCTGCCCGGTTCTCGCCAAGTGAAGATTCCTGCATCAAGAAAGGCTATGAAAGAAAAATCTTACGGAGACAACCGCACAAAACCAAAGTCCGCAAGATCTGCTATTCCCTTTAAATCAGCAGGCGGCAGCGGCCTGCAACTTCAAGCAATTGCCTGGAGCAGTGATCCCAAAGAGAGTATTGCTGTTGTTAACGGCCGCATACTTCGTGAAGGCAGCAGTATCGAAGGCGCTTTGATCGTCCGGATTGATGAGAATGATGTATCTTTTCAAAAAGGAGGTGAGCAGTGGAGACAAAAATTCGGACCGCAATAGGTGCTACATAACAAGCTGGTTCATCTCAAAAATCGGAAGGCATATTGAAAGAACAATGAACCCGACAATAAGCCCCATGACAAGGATCATAAGAGGTTCAAGCATGGTTGTCATCCGCATCACGCTTGATTCAACCTCGTTTTCAAATACGTCTGCCACTTTATTCAGCATTTCTTCCAGTTTGCCGCTTTGTTCCCCAACCTGTATCATCTGAATGGAAAGAAGAGGAAAGATATTTTTTGCAGCCAGCGCTGTGGCCAGAGGCTGGCCTTTACCTACTTCTTCAGTCGCTTCTTCAACATTATCGGAAATCAATACATTTTCTGCTGTGTTTTTTGCAATATCTAAAGCAGGGAGCATGGAAACACCGTTTTCAAGAAGCGAGCCAAGGGTTCTTGAAAATCTTGCTATTGAAAGCTTTTTTGTTAAAATGCTGAGACCCGGCATAAAAAGCAGGATTTTATCAAACAGGTAACGACCCTTTTTTGTTTTTTTAGTCCTGTGAATGGCTAATACTACTGCCGATATAATAATAAGAATCCCCCACCAGTATGCTTTAAAAATATTGCTTATGGCTATTAATAAACGTGTCGGTGCGGGAAGTACCTGGTTCATATCGGCAAAAATAGAAGTTATGCTGGGAACAATATATACAAGAAGAAAAAATAAAACACCTGATCCGATAAAAAGCATTAAAATCGGGTACACAAGAGCTGACTGAATTTTGTTTTTTAAAGCCTGCTGCTTTTCAGTAATTTCCGCAAGACGCTCTAAAACAATTTCAAGCGTGCCGGAAGTTTCACCTGCCCGAACCATGTTAATATAAAGGGGAGGAAATATTCCAGGATAAAGCGAAAGAGCCCTTGCAAAGCTGTTTCCTTCAACGATTGAATCCTTTATCCGGGCTAAATATTTTTTTAAGGTGTGAGATTTGGTGCTTGGGATCAATGCGTCAATAGCGGATACCAGAGGAAAGCCCGCACCCACCAGGGTTGAAAGTTGCCTGGTCATCATGGAAACTTCATATGCTCTGACACGCCTAAAAGGCCGCCACAGGGGAGAGGTTCCGGACTCTTTTTTTGTCGGTGTGTCATCTACCTTCATCACCGAGACAGGAAAAATTCCACCTGAACGAAGCTTTTGCCGTGCTGCCACAGCGCTGTCCGAATCTATAATACCGGAAGTGGTTTTCCCCTTTACATCCAGAGCTTTATATTCAAATACAGGCATTTTATCTATTATCCCGTTGGACGGAAAAGTTTGATTTGTTTACCCAGCGTATCAGAAAAATATAAAAAATCAAGTTGAGACCTTTGCAAAACGGCACTTTTTGTCCGATTTCTGCGTCAGGCTCAAATTTCAATCCTCGAAATATTCTATATATGGATGCCTGTCCCGCTGCATATAAGCGGAGTGGTTGAAATTTTCGCCTTCCTTGAACTCGAACAGATAAGCGTAGACTTCGAAAATTACCATTTTTCAAAGGTCTCAAGTTGTTAAGCAAAAGGTTAAAGGGGGTGAGATGAGTAACCCCCCTGAAATTCCGAAAAATGACCGGGGAGGGTCTTGACACTGCTTGACGTTACCTCTTTTTACATATTTTGGTGAGAAATCTGAGATTTGCTTATGAGTAGCAATAACACAATATCTTGCCTTAAGGCTCATTTTCAGTTATAATAAGTTATAATTTTCCATTTTACATCACCTGATTAACAGCCTGATTTTTGCTTCTGAAAATTTTACGCGTTTTATGTATCTATTTTATAGTGTCATGACAGGAACTTAGGCTAAGCTTAACTTCTGTTATAGTCAAGATCCTAAAATTATTAAAAGGGCGTTCGATGAAAAAAAAGATTTCATTCCTGATTATCATATTGTTTGTTCAGGCTATTACCTCAGCCGCAGCTCAGGCAGATAGGACAGTCAATGTTGGAGTATACCAGAACAAGCCTCTAACCTTTATTGAGCCTAATGGGAGGGTTAGAGGTTTTTTTATCGATGTCTTAGAAAATATTGCTAAAAAAGAGGATTGGAATATCCATTACACTCCTGACACATGGTCGCAATGCCTCACCAATCTGAAAAATGGAAAAATAGACATCCTGGGTGTTATCGCGTTTTCTAAAGAGCGAAGTAAATATTTTGACTATACCTATGAAAATTTTATCACGGAATGGGGGCAGATATATATTAGCAAAGGGAAGCAAATTGAGTCAATTTTAGACCTTAAGGATAAAAAAATTGCGGTGCTTCAAAATGATATGCACTTTATATCTTTAAAAAATGCGATCAGTCAATTAGGAGTTAAATGTCGATTTATTGAAGCGTTTGAGTATCAAGACGTGTTGGGAATAGTCGAGACTGGCAAGTGTGATGCAGGTCTTGTCAGCCATTTTTACGGTATCCAGTACGAAGAAGATTATGAAATTCAAAAAAGCCCTATCATTATAAGCCCCCAGAAACTTTATTATGCAGCAATTAAAGATAAAAACTCCGATTTATTACTTACTTTGGATAGGCAAGTACGTAAGTTAAAAAATGATGAACACTCCATTTACCATAAATCGATAAATAAGTGGTTTGGCGGAAGAACCAAGTCAGTTCTCCCAAAATGGTTTAAATGGATAATTGCTTGTGTGGTAGCCCTTTTATTTTTGTTCCTGACCATTAGTTTGCTATCAAGAGCACAGGTTAAGCTGAAAACTAAGGAGCTTACGGATGAGATCGAACAACGTATACATGCGGAGAAAGCGCTGCGAAAGAGCAAGGAGAAGTATCGCGATCTCGTTGAAAACATCCACGAAGTTATTTTTACCGTTGATAAGAGCGGGCTTCTTACCTATGTCAGCCCCGCAATAGAATCCATTTTGGGTTATAGTCCCTCCGAGATCATTGGCAAGTCGATTCAGGAAATCATATATAAAGAAGACCTGCAATTTGTGATGGGTCGTTTCCAGAAGGCGCTCTCCGGAATAAAAATTCCTACTGAGTACAGAGTATACAAGAAATCCGGAAAAATACGCTGGGTGCACTCTTCCAGCAATCCAATCTTCGATAAAAAGGGTGTTTGCGGCCTGCAGGGCCTGCTGACCGATATTGATAACCGGAAACGCGCAGAAGAAGAAAAAAAGAGTTTAGAAAAAAAGCTTGCCCGTTCTCAAAAAATGGAGGCACTGGGCCTTCTCGCCGGAGGTGTCGCCCATGATCTCAATAATGTATTGTCCGGAATTATAAATTATCCTGAACTGCTGTTAATGAGCCTTCCCGAAGAAAGCCCGATGACAAAACCTCTCCAGACCATAATGAATTCGGGCTTAAAAGCAGTTGCAATCGTTCAGGATTTATTAGACCTTACAAGAAGGGGTGTTATTGTCAATGAAACTTTAAATTTAAACGATGTTATTTCTGATCATTTAAGATCTCCTGAACATAAAAAAACTATTAGCTATCACCCCGGTGTCGATATTGAGACTAATCTTGAACCTGATCTTCTTAATATAGAAGGTTCTCCGGTTCACTTAAAGAAAGCTGTAATGAATTTGGTCTCCAATGCAGCGGAAGCTCTATCAAGTGGCGGCAGGATCATTGTCTCTACTGAAAACAGATATGTTGACAGTCCAATAAAGGGTTATGATAATATAGATGAAGGGGATTTTGCCGTCCTGAGAATAGAAGACAACGGTATTGGAATCGCTGTTGAGGACCTCGAAAATATATTTGAACCCTTTTATACAAAAAAAGAATTGGGCAGAAGCGGCACAGGTTTGGGAATGACTATCGTATGGAACACAGTTCAAGACCATCAAGGATATATAAATTTAGAAAGCGCTATTGGAAAAGGGACCGCCTTTGAACTCTATTTTCCTGTAACAAGAGAGGCGCTTACCAAAGAGAAAGTCTCGATACCGCTCAAAGATTACATGGGCAGGGGTGAAACAATTTTAGTCGTTGATGATATTAAGGAACAAAGAGAAGTAGCATCTATAATATTAAAAACATTGGACTATTTTGTCACTTCCGTTTCAAGCGGTGAAGAAGCGGTTGAATACATAAAAAACAATTCGGTAGATTTGTTGGTTTTAGATATGATTATGAGTCCGGGCATGGATGGCCTTGACACATACCAGAAAATTCTCGAAATACATCCGGGCCAAAAAGCAATCATTGCCAGTGGGTTTTCTGAAACAGACCGGGTCAAGGAGGTTCAAAGACTTGGCGCCGGAGCATATGTTAAAAAACCCTATACTTTGGAGAAGATTGGTTTAGCCGTTAAAACCGAATTGGAAAGATAACAACTGGTGCCTTTTTGTTGCTATCTATATTAATAGTTCACTAAATCGGATAGGCAATATCTGGGACAATTATTTTACTTATAGCCGCTTAAACCAAAGATAGCCGGACTCGTCGCTCTCTATACATTCGCACTGAGCTGTCCGGCTTAACTCCAGTCCGGGTCCAGTCGGCCTCCAGCATCTTTGCGAAAGGGTATCCATGCGAGGCCGAAGACTTCCAGCGTAATATCCGTACTTTTGGGTTTCACAGTTATTTCCTCTAATGCTTCGAACTCGGGATCAAAAGTGATCTCTATTTTTTCGATATCCTCCTGCATACGCGTTTCCATTTCAGACAGCTGCGCCTCAATTGCCGCGGCCCTTTCCTGGGCGCGGGCAACATCCATTTTTTCCTTACTCATGCGACTGGCGGATCTCACGGCAGTTCCCACACGCGAGGCAGATCCCACGCTGACCGTTTTCCGACCCAGAAAAGCGCCAAGGATGGCAGTACCAAAAGAAATGGCGGTTTGTATTTTCCTGGATTTGGACTGTTCCGCTTCCCTGTCAATGGCCTGCTGGGCACGCATGAGGCGGTCTTTAAGGGTGGTGAATCGAGAAGTGTATTTCTGGCGTAATTTTTCAACTTCAAGATCACGCTTTTCACGAACCGCCTGTCCCAGTCTTCCACGGAACTCGCCTTCGCTTTCTCTCAATTGGCTTGTCATTTTAAAACGCTTGGATCGAAACAGCACCAGCGGCCGGTTCTGGCGAACCCAGCGCAACAGGTCTTTATTCCACTTGCGATACGCAGTTGCCTTTTTGGTAGCAGAAGGCAATTCGGCATATGTCGCCCCAGGCAAAGGTGAGGTCCCTATAGTATTCGGGTCAAACTCTACTGCATTGTCCCAGTCTAAGGTAACCGGGCCGTCTTCAAATTCGGATAGCAATGCCAGCGTATCCGTGCTGTCCACCTTATAACGGGCATTGGAAAAGTGGACGTCCATGCGGCCGATCAATGCCGGATAATATACCAGTCCCCGGCCGGCACCCGACGCGGTCAGGTAAAAGGTGTCTATTCCCGGGGGACCCGGAGAAGGTCCTATTGCAGACATTACAAGCTCAGTCGGTTTTTCGGGAGCTGCGGCTTCGGGTATAGGCGATTTTACGGTGATTGGCGAAATTTCATTCTTCCTTTCGGCCGTTAATGTTTTAATTTGTTCACGGGTCATGGGTCCGCGCAGGTAGGACATTACCCAGCGAGTTTGGAAAGTGACCGGCTCGTTTTCGTGCACATTGTGTAAGAGAAACACCCTTTCCCCCAGGCCGGCAAGAATCTCTTCCATGCGGCCGCGGTCAAATCCGCTGCCTGCTGCGGCGCCTTCAAGACCCGCCATGACCCGTTGTTTATCACCCTCGGTTTGAAGACGCCCGATGAACCATGTTCCGGTGTTGGCAAGCCCTTTGTAGTCCAAATCAACCGGATTCTGGGTGGAAAGCACTACACCCAATCCGAAGGCCCGGGCCTGCTTTAACAGGGTCAAAAGGGGCGCTTTGGAAGGTGGGTTCTTTACCGGCGGAAAATAACCGAAAATCTCATCCATATAAAGGATCGCCCGCAGGCTGGAGGTGCCGGGTTGGGTCCGCATCCACCCCAGAATCTCGTTTAGCAGCATTGAAACGAAAAACATGCGTTCCGTATCGGAAAGATGACTTATTGAAAAAATTGAAGCCCGTGGTTTGCCCTGGGGGGTATACAGCATTCGTCCGATATCCATAGGGTCACCTTGCAGCCAGGATTCAAATCCAGGTGCGGCCAACAAGTTGTTGATCCGCATAGCCATGGCCAGGCGATCTTTGGCGGGAAAAAAGAACTCCAGGTCCATTACCCCGATGCGTTCAAAGGGGGGTGCTTGGACTGCATGAATCAAACCGGCCAGGTTAAGGGCTTTACCTTGGGTCCAGGCGTTTTCAAACAGGTTGGCCAGGAGAATGTGCTCCCGGCTGGTGATAGGATCGGCCGTAATGCCGATAAGGGCCAAAAGTCCCGTAGTCGTTGTTTGGATCCGTTCACGAAGTAGATCGGTGTCTTCAAGAATGGCAGGCGGAGGAGGTGCGAAGTTACGCAGAATGCTTACCGGCAAACCGGCGCTGCTGCCCGGCGTATAAACAGCAAATTGCGCTGCGGAGCGAAGACGCGCGATACGTTCCGGTTTTTGGTCCCAACTCGCCAATCCCTTTTGCCACATATCCGCCTGTTTGGCTGCGTATTTTTCGGGGGTAAGACCTTTGTTAAGAGCATCCTGCTCATTTATCCAGGGGCGAAAATCGTCGGGTTTTAGTTCCGGAAAGGTAAGCAGCAAATTGGCCAGATCCCCTTTGGGATCGATGGCGATGACCGGAATGTTGTCGATGAGCGCCTCTTCCAGCAGGCCGATACCCAGACCGGTTTTACCGCTACCTGTCATCCCGATAATAACTGCATGGGTATTGAGGTCCTTGGAATCGTAAAGAACGATATCTTCTTTAAGGGTGCGGGAAGCCAAATCGTATTCCTTGCCAAGATAAAATGCGCCGAGCTTTTCATAATAGTTGGTCATTGCAAACCTCCATGAAATCCGAAGCCGATTTTTGCAGTATAGTACTTGAATCGTTTTGTCGCGTTCGGTAGTAAAATGCAGCAGGCTCCAGGTATATATTTAGTTGCACAGGCGATGGCGAAAAATGGTAAGAATTTAATAATAAAAAATCAATAATAAACACAGTTTTGTGTGTCAAGAATAATTGTTCAAAATTGATGGCGTCGTAAAAAGTCTCATCTACTGCGTTGTAGCGATTTTTCAGGAACTCGACATACTATATCGTATAGTCTCGTCCCTGAAAAACCACTACGCCTTGTATATGAGTCTTTTTACTTAGCCATACGGCGCTTATTCAAAGACTTTTTACGAGTTCATCAAAATTGCGGGAACCACTATAACTAACATGACAACATGCTCACTTCAAGTGCGGCGT
>Ga0233414_10000763_pt1 | contig 12888 bp, 13 predicted proteins | sample Na_anoxic_10_MG_FD_189020 | JGI IMG/M metagenome (GOLD analysis project Ga0233414, IMG submission 189020) | Seawater microbial communities from Saanich Inlet, British Columbia, Canada - Na_anoxic_10_MG | ecosystem: Environmental > Aquatic > Marine > Inlet | place: Canada: British Columbia...
TTATTATCAATTTCAATATTTTTAATACCATTTAGTTCTTGAATATGTCCATAACTAGCTATACATTTATATCCGGATCCTAAATATTCCTCTATTTTTTTGCATTTAGCAGGAGATTCAACGATTACTACTGTGTAAGACATTTTTTATGATAATCTAAAATTATTTATTATTATTTATATCAATTTTATTAATAATAAATATAATTATCAAGGGTGTTAATTTCTCTAAAATACTAAAATACTAAGGTGTAATTTAATCTATTTACATTTTAGATTTTTTAAAATCCGACCATGATATCTTCTCGGCAGGTTTTTCAGTTTCTTGCGTTTCATATTCTTTATCCAGTTTATCTGCTTTTCGTAGAGCACTATCAATGTATATTTGTTTTAATAGTTTACCAACTTCAAACGATCCCTCATGTTGATCAAGAGTGCCTTCTTCAATAGTATGTAATACATTCAATAATCTTTCTAATATTTGTAAATTGATTTCATCCTTTTTAACTTTATTAAAAATATCTGTGTAAAAATTAAATAAAAATTCACATTGATTTACACACATTTGGTCGAATTGCTCGGGATTTGATTTAGCTAATCTAGCATAATCTCTTTTAATTCCTAATAACTTATCAACCTCTTCGGAAATTTTTAGACTATGTTTTAGATTTCTAATTAAATGCGTATTATTTTCAGCATCATTCGCTTTGATCATTTTCTGTAAATTTAATCTCTCTGAATCATTCATATTCATATTTTATTATATATACAATAAAATAATTCGTTTTAAACTTTTTCTAAATATAACATATACATGTCTTCACAAGATGGAAAATATGGTGTAGTGCCTGTTACTAAAGTTCCTTTACAACAAGGAGCCTCGTCAGAGAGAGAATCAGCATTATTATACAGACAAAACGAAGTTGCTAAGCAAAATAGTATGAATAAATCCTTAAGTGGAGGAAAAAGAAGAAAATCTAGAAAATCTAGAAAGGCTAGAAAATCTAGAAAGGCTAGAAAATCTAGAAAATCTAGAAAACATAGAGGAGGTAGTGGTGGTTCATTAGTAGTTCCTTCTTTTTCAAGTCCTGGACCAGTTGTATCACCAAATAATGCTACTGGTAATAGTATACAGACAAATACAACTCTTACTCAAAGTGGAGCGAATGGGGCATGTGATAAGTGTATAGGAGACGCATCATTAACAAATCCTGTCTGTCAAGGACCAGCTTGTAATCCTCAACATCAGAAAGGTGGAAGTGGTTGTAGTAGTTGTACCAGTAATGGTAATAACGGATTAATTCCTAATGGTCAAACATGGGGATGTATGAGTGGTGGAAAGAGAAGGAAATCAAAGAAATCAAAGAAATCAAAGAAATCTAGAAAATCAAAGAAATCAAAGAAATCAAAGAAATCAAAGAAATCAAAGAAATCTAGAAAATCCAAGAAATCAAAGAAATCAAAGAAATAAAATGTAAATCTAGGAAATAAAATAACAATATAAAGTAATATGAGGACTAGTGATATTACTTTATCTATATTTATAATTTTAATATTTGTTTTAATGTATTTTTATAATATTTTAGCAGTAGGTATAAAAAATATACAAGATAATTGGCCACAATATAGATGCAACCCATCTATAATGCCTTTTGCGGGAACATTTGGACATGATGTTATGGATAATTTCACATATTGTATTCAAAATATGCAGGGTGATTTTATGGGTTATCTATTACAACCGCTTACATATTTAACAAGTGTATTAGGAAATGTAAGTGGTGGTTTAATGGAATCCATTCAAGATATTCGGTCATTTATTAATGTCTTTAGAAATTTCATTGCCACTATTATCCAAAGTATTTTTGGTGTATTTTTAAATATATTGAATCAATTTCAATTTATATTGATTAAAATGAAAGATATGTTAGCAAAACAAGTAGGTGTTATGGCATCAATGATGTATATTTTACAAGGTTCTGTAATGACTATGCATGCTGGTTGGAATGGTCCTCCAGGAGGTATGGTAAGGATGATGTCAAAAATGAGCATTTAAAAGAATTAATGGTGTAAATAAAATTTATTTATTATACAAATAGAATATATGAGTATGGATAATAATATATTTAATGTAATAAATAAATTATATAGTAAAGCAGGATTTTTAGAAAAATATGGAGGTTCCTTATGGACAACATTTATAATATGTTTGTTATTTTTTTTAGCAATATCTTATTATTATGTTTATAATCATATTGAGCCTATTAAAGCTGATTGGGTTAATCAAAGATGTAAACCAAATGTAATGCCATTTGCTGGAATTATTAATCCGCCAGATCCCAATGTAATGAGTGCTTTTGATTTTACAGCAAATAATTTTTCGAATTGTATTCAAGGTATTCTTGGAGATATAGTAGGGATTTTTTTAGCTCCATTTTATTATTTAATCCATTCATTAACTCAAGTATTTACATTAATCGATGAAGCCGTACAAGAGATTCGTAAATTAATAAATTCAATTAGACAAGCTGTTATGTCCACATCACAAGAAGTAATGGGTAAAATATTAAATTTTTTAATACCTCTTCAACATTTATTAATTAAAGTGAAGGATATGATGGGTAAAACCCAAGGTATTATGTTGGGAGGAATATTTACCTTAATGGGAACCTATGATACAATGATTTCTGCTGTAATGTCTATAGTTAAAATTATAACGTCCATTTTATTAGGTTTAGCAGCAATTATTTCAGTATTATTTTTTATTCCGTTTGGATTTGGATTGCCTATTGCTATCCCATTGTTGGTAATATTTATTATGATTCTTATTCCTGGAATTATGGTTTATATAATTCAGGTAATGATTTTGAAGAAAATGACTAATCCCTTGCCAGGTATTCCAGGTTGTTTTGTTGGGGAAACAGTTCTTAATTTAAATGATAATTCAACAATAATGATGAAAGATATCAAAGTAGGAATGATATTAGAAGATAATAATGTTGTTACAGCAACAATGAAATTATCAGCTACTGGTGAAACAATATATAATTTAAATAATGTAATATGTACTGGTGAACATTCAGTAAAATATAATAATAATTGGATAAAAGTGAAAGACCATATAGATAGTAAAAAAATAGATATAGATTATAATTTTGTGTATTGTATAAATACTAGTAAAAAAATAATAAATATACAGAACGAAATTTTTGGAGATTGGGATGAATTATCCAATTCAGAAATCAATGAGTTAAAATTGAATTGTAAGGGATATTTACCAATTCATTTCGAATTAAATCATATTCATCAATATTTAGATGGGGGGTTTGTAGACAGTACAAAGATAGAACTTCAAGATGGTCATAATATAAATATAAAGGATATAGAAGTGAATGATATATTGCGGTTCGGAGAGAGAGTTGTTGGAATTGTTCAGATTAAAGCAGATGATTTAGAAATAAAGAAATATGATTTAGAAAATGGTAATGAAATAACAGGTGGACCGAATATTCAATTATATGATCCCAATTTAGGAGCTAGAAATACTTTAGATATGTATGGTGATAATATAGATACTACATATGTATATCATTTAATAACCGATAAACGATATTTTTATATTAATGGAATCAAATATTATGATTATAATAGTTGTATTGATAAATTGATAAATTTATAAATTTATAGATTTAGAAAATATATGATTTATACAGCAATAATTTAATTTTATATATATAAAATATATAATATGGATTTGAAGATATTTGGTTTATCTTGTCGATTAGAAGTTATTATTATTTGTTTAGTAGTTGGTTTTATTTTAGGAGCCCATTTACTCTGTTCATGTAGTAAAATTGGTTTACAAGAAGGTATGGCTATGATTGGAACCTCTCTAGATTGGAAGATGGGTGAAGGTCAAGTAAATAATTGGACTACTAAAGGCGATGAATATGCCTCTAGTATGGGATATAGTACAAATCAATCTAAATGGTCTCAAAATAAAGGAACTCCTGTCCCTTTACCCGAAGGTCAAATGTTAATGTTTGTTGATAATCAATTCAAACCTGAATGTTGTCCTTCTACTTACTCTTCTAGTAGTGGTTGCGCTTGTATTTCTCAAGAACAAGTTGATTATATTAATCAAAGAGGTGGAAACCGCACTATGGCTCCTGCTGAATTTTAAATAAATATAAATTTATAAATAAATATAAATTTATAAATAATATAAACAATATTCAATACTATTACCATAATATGAAACCTATAATAGACACAAATTTATCTTTAATGATATTGAATATGGATATCAACCAGAATTGTATGAATTGGGCAAAACAAATAGAGGAGTGTGTTAAAAAATATCCATCTACTATACATTGTAGTGACACTAAGAAACCATTCACTAATTGTTTACAACTTGCTGCGAAACAATCAAACTGTAATGTTAGATTTGGTGTGAATTGTAGAGATAGGGATGAACATACTGATTACGGTCAATATGAACCAAGATTATAAAGTATGAAAAAAAATTGATTTAAAATTAATTAAAAATCTAGTTACAATTACAAATAACACATTAAATTTTAAAACCTAACACTTACAGTTAATAATGTTTCAATTACCATTCCAATTAAATACTTCTTTAATCATATGTAAATACAAGACACCAATTATACCAAATATTCATACCACAATTGATTTTGTTATGCCCAAGTTACAAATTGAAACCGATACAGTTGATTATCGAAAATACAAACTTCCCGATAATATACCTTATTTGTCATATAATGACCAATTACATAGCCAAAAATAAAAAACAAAAACAAAAACAAAAACAAAAAACAAAAACAAAAAACAAAAATAAAAACAAAAACAAAAACCAAAAATAAAAACAAAAACCAAAAATAAAAATTTATATATTTTTTATTTTTAAATTAATATCTATTTTTTATAAGATTATATATTAATGACAACACTAAAAAGTATAAAACCAAAAAACTCCAAAAAAAAAATTAGAAAAATTCGTTCAAAAAGACAGAGAGGAGGTGGTGGAGTTTTTAGCAGTGAAAACCCCGAATTGGAACCTGAAAACCCTAACTTGGAAATACCAAAACCAGTATCAACATCAGTTCCAACAGTTGATATTAAATTAGCAATATTGCTTATAACAACTCATGGAAATGTAGATAGCAGTGAACCCACATCAATCCATGATTTTGACATTAATATTCGTAAAGTAAATGCGACAATTCCTGGTGTATGTAATTTTATAGAAGATGGTGAATTATTGGAAATGGGTAATGAAATGAGTCGATTTATAGAATTAAATAAAGAACAATGGTTAACTGACGGTATATTAAAACCAAGTTCTGGTTTAAATTTACAGTTTAAGTCTGTCAAAATGGCTCAACGACGAATAGATGATTTAAGTAAATCGTTGCGTTCTTTTATACAACGAATAGATGGTGTGCGTAAAGAAACTGTAAAAACAGCCACTTCAAAAAGAAAAGTAGAACCTAGGTTTATGGAATCGAAGGATACACATTGGGAGCCAGCTGCGAGTAAATATCGTGATAATATTGATAAGGGATATCAATTGGAGAAATGGGACCAAGGTGATGAGTATTTAGATAAAATATATACTATAATTTCAGATGAGCGTTCAGATACTACTTCAAATCCATACAATAATACTGTATTATTTTTAGGTGAGACAGGGATGCCTGATTCTAGTGTAATAGATATACCATATAATTCAAGAAGTAATAAAGCCAAGGGTGATACACAGATGCGATTAAGTGAAATATTAGAAGACTTAACAGAGAAAGGATATACAGATACAATTATTATAGATTTATCTTGTTCTGCAGGATTTACTGATACTGATAGTCGAAATGCTACATATAGTTATAAGAGAGGCGAGGTTATGACAGGGAAAGCGCCATACCATATTGGCGGTAAAAAAAGAAAACCTAGAAAAACATATAGAAAAACATCTAGAAAAAGAAAAACAAGAAAAACATCTAGAAAAACATCTAGAAAAAGAAAATCCAAAAGAAAAACATCTAGAAAATCTAGAAAATAAATAATTATAAAATAATAATAGTAAATTTATATTATTATTTTAGTTATACGAATATTAATGTGATTGATCACTATCATTATTTTTATTTTTAATATCATAATCTAATTCTGGAATACTTCCCTCATCAAATTTTTGAATGGGATGAACCTTTGTTATATTTACACAGAATATATTTTTATTATTGGGTTTTATTTTACAATCTTTTATTTTTAGGGTATAAGATAAATGAATAGTATGGTCATTAATTTTACATATTATTATATTTAAGAAGAGTCCACTATAACTAGTAATATAATAAAATAAATATAAATATGGTTTCAATAACAACATATTGAACATGGTTTGGATTAATCTAAATTTTATATCTTTATATTGGATTTTTTTCATACTTCTTGTAATTTCTAAACATTTATTGGAAAATACATTTAATTCAGGTTGCGAAAATGGTATAGGAATATTATTATCATTTTTTTTTAAATATATATATTTTAACAAATAATGACATACACAATCAGATAATCGTCTAATAGGAGATGTAAAATGCGAGTATTCTGGCATACCAACTAAATCATGTGACGCATTTGTTGACAGATATTCTGCTCTAATTCCATTAGTTATAATTTCATTTAATAATTCATTCCCATTTAAATTATACATATTACTTAATAATTCTTTTGCTTCACATGTTCTGAATATACCCATCCCATCTAAATTTAATTTTAAATATTCCCCAACAAATGAATTCGCAAAAATCGCAAATTCAGCAATCATTTGTTTCATTTGAATTTCATAATCATTATTTCTATACAAATAAGGTATGTTATTAATATATTCAATATATGAATGAGACACATCATTTAATTTTAGTCCAATCGTTTTAGAGCCTCTTATTAATTGTAAAGCATTACTAATTCTTATACCTATAAACAGAGCGTCATTTGAATATATTTGTTTACAAGCAGATTTATAACTTAATCCATTTTCTACTTTAACCTTTATTTTTGTAAATAATAATTTTATATTACCTGGTTTATAGGAAATTTCGTCAATAGTAGTTAAAATAGTAATCGCATTTTTAATATCACCTTCTTTATTAACCATTAAACTCGAACGTTCCATAATATCATATGGAATCATATGAAGTGGTTTTCTATTCGAAGGATATTGAGTGACTACTTTATCAACAATATTAGACCATAGTGTAGAATTTAAATTAATATAATGAGTTGGATCAGCAATATGAATTGCTAAGTAAAGAAGTCCATTTTCTTTATAAATACTAAAAGCATCATCTGCATCTTCACAACCTTCTGGATCAATACTATATGTATCATATTTGGTAAAATCAACACGATCTAGAATAGTATATTGATTGGGAAGTATATTATCAGAGAATAGTGAATCATCAATGGGTGGTTCTATACGATTTCTATATAAACTTTCCACATATTTGGTATAATTATTTTCATATTTGGTATTATCTTTAGAAATAGGCATTTACTATAAATATATTATTTGAATTATTTTATTTAAATAATTTAAACTTCAATTTTTTTTAAATATTATTTTGTAAAATAAAACACTTTTACAAAAATTACATTGTTAATTGACATATTTGACAATAATTTATTTTAATCATTTCCATTTCCACTCCACCTTCAACATAATCTTCAATAATCTGATGTTCACATATTTTATGTAATTTTTTATTAATTAATTCAATATTTTGATTATTTATTTTTATTTTTTTTTTTAAATTAGATATTATATTATTATCAAGTTCATTGTCTATATTTAAAAAATTATATTCAGGTGATACTAAGTCTTTATTATAATCACTTTCTAATAAATTACTCATTAAATAATCAATATAATTATTTTGTCTAGTAATATTTTCTTTCGAAGATTTATAAAAAAAAATGAATTCATAATTATTAATTTGTTCTATTTCTTTTTGTTTTATTTCATTTTCTATTTCATTTTGTTCTAGTTCCATTTATATTATTGAATTGAATTGAATTATCTTTAAATATATAATGATTTTAATAAATTACTCATTTGATTATCCTTTTTAATTAGTTTTCTAACGATATCGTCTGTTACTTTATAAGGAAATTCTACTGTAAGAGTCATCTCCTTTTCAAATAATTTGGAATCTGGTTTCATAAGTCTATAGAGATTGAGTTTTGTGTAAATAATTTCCAAACATCTTTTTAGATTTCTAACCCCTTTTTCATCTTCAGTATAATTTTCTATAATATATTCAATTGTGTTGTTAGAAATTGTAATATCTTCCTTTTTGAAATTAACTTGTTCGATAATTTTTGGAATCAGATAATCATTAGCAATAACACATTTGTCTTTTTTGTCGTATCCTTCAGTTTGAATTTTATACATTCTATCAAGAAGAATTGGATTCACTTTGGATTCGTCGTTATAACTGAATATAAATAGACATTTACTTAGGTCAAAATCTATTTCTGAAAAATATTTATCATGATATTGATTGTTTTGAGTAGTATCTGTAAGATGAGTTAGAATTCCAGCAATTTCCTCCCCTTTTGGAGTATCACTAATTTTGTCCAACTCGTCAAAATAAATTACTGGATTCATTGATTTCGACTTGACTAGTATATCAACAATTTTTCCCCAGGTGCTTCCTTCATAAGTATAACTATGACCTTCTAAGAAACTACTATCAGTTGCTCCTCCAAGAGAAATGAAGGCAAAATCACGATTGAGAATTTTACTAATACCTTCTTTTACAAGGGTTGTTTTACCTGTTCCCATTGGTCCTTTAATAGCAATAGCAGTTCCAACTGCGTTTGGATTACTAATCCATTGACCAATCATTTGCATGATTTGAATTTTAGCATCATTTAATCCATATACAGCTGAATCTAATAAATTTTTCGATTCAGACATATAATTATGACAAGCATCAATTCCATTTTCCATAGTAAGAGGCAAACTTTTATATCTATTAAAAGGTATTTGCATAAAAGTATCTACCCAATTTTTAATCTTGTAATATTCTCCATTTCCAGGGTCCATAGTTCGTAATGATGAAATTTTATTTAATGCAATAGATTTTAAATTAACGGGGATATCTGATTCCAATAGAGATAAGCGATATGGTTTTTGAACAATATTTACTTTATTAATTTCCTCAACTTCATTAATAACTTTTCGTTGTTCTTCAATGGTAAGCTTCTCATTAAAGAATTTATAATCATTCATAAGATTTTTATTGTTAATTAATTTTCTAAATTGTTTCGTATTTTTTGTCTTTTGAAATTTATTTTTTTTATCTTTTTGTTTTTTTATTTTTTTCTCCTTTTCTTCTAGCTCTTTAAGTCCAGCTAAAGCAATTTTATTCTTTTTATCTTTTTCTAAAATATTTTCAAAGGTTTTTTTTATTTCATTAATAGTTTCTTCTTGTTTTTCAAAGCTTTCGATATTTTTTTTTTGTTTTTTATCTTCATCTTCATCTTCATCCTCATCCTCATCCTCATCTTCATCTTCATCTTCATCTTCATCTTCATCCTCATCCTCATCTTCCCATTCAGAATCATCTTCGTCTTCATCTTCCCATTCAGAATCATCTTCATTTTTCATTGGATCTCCAATAGTAAATATAATATTAAATCCTTTCTTTCCACGAGTAGTAACTTCAATTTCATTTTCATCATAGTCAACATCAAATGTATCTTCATCTGAATCTTCGTCTTCTGAATTTTCTTCATCTGAAACTTCGTCGATAACTTTCTTTTTCTTTTTTAAATTTTTTTTAGAAGATTTTACAATTACTTCTTCAGATTCAGATTCAGATTCAGATTCGTCAATAGAGGATTTTTTACTTTTCCCACCCTTTTTAATTTTTTCCCCCTTTTTAATTTTTTCCTTTAAAAAATTAGATGGAAATATTTGTTGTAAAAATTTTCTGTATTCATGAGTATCCATTTCTTCTTCTACTTCTGCTTCTTCCTCACTGTCACTATGTATACTGATATCATCGTCACTATCACTATCATTATGTTTTTTTAATTTTTTCTCCTGATCCTTACTTTTAGAGCGAGTCTTATAAGTTTTTTTTTTAGGAGATTTGGCGTTATTATTATCTTTAGAAATTGGCATGTTTACTATATATGATTAAAATTATTTTTTATTTTTAAGTTCAATTTTTTTTTAAATATCTTAATAAATATCTTAATAAATATCTTAATAAATATCTTAATAAATATCTTAATAAATAATTAAATTAATTTAAATAGATGTATTAATAATTTAATTTAATTTAATTTAATTTAATTTAATTTAATTTAATTTAATTTAATACAAAATTAATAAAAAATTGAAGATTTAAAACAAGTTAAATATAATATAATATTATAAGGAAGTATGGCAAATAATTCTAGAGAAACAATTCCTAAAAATAAGAGTACTAAAATAATAGGTATTCAATTTAGTATTTTAAGCCCTGATGAAATTAGAAAAGGTTCAGTAGCAGAAATTACATCTAGGGATACATATATCAATAACAAGCCTGTAATAGGTGGATTATTTGATCCTAGAATGGGTGTATTAGAACCTGGATTAATTTGTCCAACTGATGGATTGGATTATATGGAAACACCAGGATATTTTGGACATATTGAAATGGCAAGACCAGTATTTTATATTCAATATTTAACTACAATTATAAAAATTTTGAAAGCAGTATGTATTAAATGTAGTAAACTTAAAATCAGTAAAGAGAATTATAAACAAACATTAAAGATGAATTCTGAGGATAGGTGGATATATTTAAGTAAAATCGCAGCAGCTATTACAAGATGTGGTGAGGATACTGAAGATGGTTGTGGTTGTTTACAGCCTAAAAGAATAAAAAAAGAAGGTTTAGCAACATTATTCGCTGAATGGGAGAATGTGAATGGATTAAATGAAGACGAATTAGATAAATTAAATATGAAGTTAACACCAGAAATAGTATTAAAAATATTTCGTCGTATATCAGATGATGATGTAAATTTTATGGGATTTAGTCCTGTATTTTCAAGACCTGATTGGATGATATGTCAAGTATTAGCAGTTCCTCCACCGGCAGTTCGCCCATCTATTAAAATGGATGGACAACAACGCAGTGAAGATGATATTAGTCATATTTTAGTTAATATTATTAAAGCGAATAAAACACTTCAAGAAAAAATTCAAGAAAACGCGAATGCGAATATAATTGACGATTGGCATACTGTTTTACAATATTATGTAGCGACTCAAGTAGATAATAAGATTCCGGGTGTAGCTTCGGTCGCTCAAAGATCAGGTCGTCCATTAAAATCAATTAAAGAAAGATTAAATGGTAAAACTGGTCGTGTAAGAGGAAATTTAATGGGAAAGCGTGTAGACTTTTCAGCTAGAAGTGTAATTACACCTGATCCTAATCTGTCAATTCGTGAATTGGGTATTCCTAAAAAAGTGGCGAAAAATATTACCAAACCAGTTACTGTAAATAGTAAAAATAAAAATTTCTTATTAACATTAGTTAGAAATGGTCCGGATGAATATCCAGGTGCCAAAATTCTAGAGAAAAAAAATGGTGAACAAGTTACCTTAAGATATGCTGATAGAGATAATATTATCTTAGAAAATGGTGATATTGTTCATCGCCATATGATGAATGGAGATGGTGTTCTCTTCAATAGACAACCAACTCTTCATAGAATGAGTATGATGTGTCATATCGCCGTTATTATGGAAAAAGGTGATACATTTAGAATGAATGTGGCTGATACCAAGCCATACAATGCCGATAGACTTTTGTCTCTGTAAATTATTTCACAGACTCAATGTTGGCAACAGGAGGCGTTAAAAGCGTGCTACCTCCTAGTAAGTAAATCAGTATATTAAATTATAACTTAAAAATATATAGTCAATATATACATATGTATACGAACCTTGAAAATGTCGTATATAAAATATGTAAAGTATGTTCTGACACGAACAATATAAATATGTTTATTAAAAACAGAAATATTTGTAAGGCATGTAATAACCATAAACGACGAAAGTTGTATAGTGATGATGAGAATTATCGTAAAAAAGCAATTCACAATGCTATTGCTTTTAAAAGTAAAAAAGCTAATGAAAGACAATCTAATCAGTTATTAGAACAAGAACATATTGGTTTAAATAATAAACAATGTCGATATTGTCACTTAATAAAAGAAAAATCCAGATTTAGAGTCAACCGATTAAAATGTGTAGATTGTGAGCGTGATGAACCTAAAGAAAAATTCAAGCGATATGTACGAACACGGATTTATAATTGTTTATTAAAACGCAAATCTAGAAGTTCAATTGAATATTTAGGTTGTTCAACGAATGATTATATCTCATGGATAATAAATTATAATAGTGATTATAATTTAGATAACTATGGTAAAGTATGGCATATAGACCATGTTATACCTATATCTAAGTTTAATATGGATAATTTAGATGACCAACTATTAGCTTTTAACTGGAGAAATACTATGCCTCTTTCTCGTGAAGAAAATTTAAAAAAAGGAAATAAAATAATAAAAGTTCAAGTGTCAGAACATTTCGAAAAAATAAAAAAATATCATATTGACAATAATATAAATTTACCTAAAATATACACTGATTTATTTGCAACACACCTTGTTGTTCTGGAAACCCCTGAGAGCCTTAACTACCACCCTGTAATGGAAACATTATAAGGGGAACACGGTTAATAGCCGTACCCAATGGTAATAATGTTAAGGATTGGGCAATCAGCAG
>Ga0233414_10000764_pt1 | contig 12883 bp, 14 predicted proteins | sample Na_anoxic_10_MG_FD_189020 | JGI IMG/M metagenome (GOLD analysis project Ga0233414, IMG submission 189020) | Seawater microbial communities from Saanich Inlet, British Columbia, Canada - Na_anoxic_10_MG | ecosystem: Environmental > Aquatic > Marine > Inlet | place: Canada: British Columbia...
GATAATACAATTTTTATATCTTCCAGCGCTTCTCTTCTATAGACTGGCGCTGCCCCATCTGCGCCAAAAATTTCTTGTTCTTTCTCAAACTGTTTTTGGTCTATTTCCCCTTGCGCTATATTAATAATTCTTCTGTTCTTAAGTATGCAAAGGCCAACTGTATCTATAATATAAAAGACGTCATTTTTATCTGAAATTTCTAAAGAAGTATTGCCCAGATTCCAGCGTAACAATTTTCCCTGAATAGCTCCTATTTTTTTATCTTTCTCAAGCAAACAAACTGCATTTTTAATAAAGTATCTATCTAAACGTACGTCTTGATTAAGACATAGAATATACTTTCCCTGGCTAATTCTTATTCCCTGATTGTGTCCGCCTGCATAGCCCAAATTTTTTTTATTGAAAATAATTTTCAATTCTGGCCTGTTCTTTAATTTCTTTAAATAACTTTTCCTTTTGTCAGTTGAATTATTGTCAATAATTAGAATTTCTATATTAGAATATTCCTGATTGAAAACTGAATTCAGGCATTCTTTAATATACTTTTCCCCATTATAGGTGAGAATGTTTATTGAGACTAATGGTTGATTTTGCCGCATAGAGTAAACCAATGTTAGCTATGAAAAATAAAAAGACCTTATCATTAAAAAGTACAACGTCAAATAAACTATAACTGAAAATCCAAATCAAGGCAAGAACTAGAAATCCTGTCCAGCAAGTCGAATTTTGTTTCCAGGCCTCTTTTAATATCTGCCAAAAAATTACTATTAAGATTAATAAAGCAAAAATGCCCATTTCTGCTGCAATGTCTAAATATAGATTATGGGCTGAAGAGCCTCTTTTAGAAGAAGATATATCTTCATTAAGAACTAAAGGAAAATTTCCAATGCCTACTCCTAATAAAGGACGTATTATTATTGAATCAGCTGTTCGCTGCCAAATTTCCAAACGACCCTTAATTGATGTCTCAACAAAATCAATAATGCTTCTGGCTCTTTCAAACAAAGAAATATCTGAAAGAGAATCTCTGCCTAATTCAATATATTGCGGAGCAAAAAGAATTGCAGAAGCAATTGGGAATAAAATAAAAAACATTATTAAACATCCTAAAATAAGCTGGACCTGTTTATTATAACGTAAAAAAAGAATAAATATATATATAATTAATGAGCCCAAAGCGCTTACCCAGGCTCCTCTTGAGCCAGAAAATATAATAGCTAATAAACAACTAATTAATAGAAAATAAAAAATAATTGCCTTAAGTTTATTTTTTTTAGGCTTTAAAAAAATAGCTGTTAATAAAAACGGTAAAGACAAAATAGAGAAAAAAGCAAATGAATGCGAATCCGGAAAAATAGAGAACATTCTTAAAGTTGGCAGTTGATATGAATAATAAGAAAACCAAGTATTGCTGTATGATAAAAGATTGCTTAAATTATGGCCATAAAAAATATTGATTACATTCCTATCCCAAAGATACCAGAACTGGTTGAGATTAACAAAAAACACCATTATTAACTGTAAAAAACCAATTCCTAATGTTATTCCTATGGCTACTTTTATTGCGCTGATAATTTTAAAAATAATTTCCTTATTTTTATTAGCCAAATTCTTTATAATAATAAAAAGTAGAAGAATATTAATTATAAAAAGAAGCTTCTTAATCCCAATAAAAACATTATCAGCCATTAGAAGAGATAAGCAACCGATGCCCAAAAAAACAATAGTTAAACTGGTTAATCTTGAAAATGGATAATCAACAATATTTTTTATTGCTTGATGTTTATGCTTTATTAATTTAAATAACCAAACAGCAAATAAAACTGCCAATAATATTCGCCAGTTAGCCATTGAGTCAAAATTTTCTGTAATTGGCAAAGCAATGAACAAAGGAATTGAAGCAATAAAAACCCATAGAGAATCTTCTAAGTTGCTGAAAATAAAATAGAAAATCATTAAACCAGTTAAAAATAAACTTGCTTCTAAGGGAGCAATGCCAAAAACCATTAAAAAAATAACCGCAATTTCGGTTAAAAGGATAACAAGATTACTTATCTTTTTTGTTCGTTGTGCCTTGTCCATTTTTAATTTAATTAATACCCTTTTAATTTCTTTGAATTTTTGTGCTGGCGCATTCTTTCTAATGCTTTAGCTTCAATTTGGCGTATGCGTTCTCTGGTTACGCCGAATTCCTGGCCGACCTCTTCCAATGTATGAGTAATTCCATCTTTTAAGCCAAAACGCATTTCTAAAATTTTTTGTTCCCGAGGAGACAAATCAACTAAAATTTCCTTAAGACGATTTTTTAATAATTTTCTGGCTGCTATTTGACTTGGAGGAATGCTTCTTTTATCTTCAACAAATTCTCCTAAAGTGCTCTCTTCATCTTTATCGCTAACAGGAGATTCTAAAGAAATAGTATCTTGAGAAATTTTAATAATATGCCTGACTTTTTCAATGCTTTCTTTCATCTCAGCAGCTATTTCTTCAGGTAATGGCTCGCGTCCTAAATTCTGCAAAAGCAAACGCTTAATTTGAGTATATTTGCTGATTGTTTCAACCATATGAACTGGAATCCTTATAGTTCTGGCTTGGTCAGCTAAAGCGCGCGTAATTGCTTGTCTAATCCACCAAGTGGCATAAGTAGAAAATTTATATCCGCGATGATAATCAAATTTCTCTACAGCCTTAAAAAGACCTATATTCCCTTCCTGGATAAGATCTAAAAGACTGAAATTGCGGCTTCGGCCAATGTATCTTTTTGCAATGCTAACAACTAATCTTAAATTAGCCTGTGTTAATTGCTGTCTGGCCTCTTCGTCTCCTTGTTCTATTTTCTTTGCTAATCTAACTTCATCTTGAGCTGTTAATAAAGAAATCCTTCCAATTTCTCGCAAATACATCTGTACATTGTCAAATATTTCTGAAGAAAGAGGCAGCTTTTTTTTGTTTAATTCTTTTCCTTTTCCCAGGGACTTATCTAAAAATTCTATTGAATCAACTATTTCTATGTTATTCTCTTTTAATTTTTCATAAGCTTCTTCCAACCCGTTAATATCGTCTTCTATCCTGGGAGCTATTTGCAATAGTTCTATTTCAGTAATAAATCCTCTTTCTCTGCCTCGGTTAATCAGCTCTTGGATTTTTCCTTGGTCAATTAATTCTTTTTTTCTACGCTTAACTGGTTCGCTTTTTGGTTGCTTAGTTTTTTTAACCATATTATTAAATTACTTGTTTAGCTAATTTATTAAATTCTTTAGTTAATTTTTTAAGAGAAGTATTATCTTTTTTTTCTTCAGCTTCTTGAATAAATAAATTTAACTTATTTAATTTTTCTTGAAAATAGCGTTTTTTTAATTCTTTAAAACAGAATTTTATTTCTTTTTTAGGATTAAATTCGTCTATCATTTCTTTTTGCGCTTCTGCTCTGAAAATAAGATGGTCTACTTTGTCTGTTAAATCAAGAGTTAAATCTTTTTTAAAATTATTTAGATTGATTTTTTTAGTCCGATTATCTTTCAAAACATTAAATATTTGTTCTAAATTTGGGTCAATAAATAAAGAATATGCTTGTTTCCGACATTCTTTAAGCGCTTCTGGATATGCTAGAACAAGGCCTAAAGTATATTCTTCAAGATTGGGCCTCTGTCTTAGGATTGGCTTTTCGTTTTGAATAATATTGTCTGTAACTTCTTTTATTTTATCCATATCTTCAATTAAAACTTCCTCTTGAACTTTTAATTTTGAAGCTACTTTCTGCAGCCAATGGGCTTGTTCAACTCTATTAGGCATTTTTTTAATAATTGGCAAAAGAATTTGAGATGCTTTTTTTTTGCCTTCAGCTGTTGATAAATCATTTTTAGAAAAAGTATTGGATAAATAAAATTCAATTAAGCTTTTGGCTTTCTTAATTTCTTTTAACCAAATTGAAGCATTCTTTTGAAAACAGTCAGCTGGGTCCTGATTATCAGGCAATCTAATTACTTTAAGGTTAAAACCAAGCTGAAGAGCTAAATCAGATCCTCTTTTCGTGGCTATTTCTCCAGCTGTATCCATGTCAAAAGCCATGACTAAGGTGTCTGTATAACGTTTAATTATTTTCAGCTGTTCTTGAGTAAGAGCAGTTCCTGAACTCGCTATTATGTTGTTAAAGCCGGCCTGGCGGCCCATAATGACATCAGTTTGTCCTTCAACTAGAACACAAAGATTATTTTTTCTAATATCTAATTTAGCTTTGTCTAAGCCGTATAAAATACGGCTTTTATCGTAAATAAGGGTATTAGGCGTATTAATATACTTTCCCATTCGCTGGTCAGGATTATTAGGATTTTCTCTTCCAGTAAATCCTGTAATCACCCCATTAATATCCTTTATAGGGAAAATAATTCTGTCTCGAAACCGGTCATAATATTTGTTACTGCTTGTTCTTTTATCGCTTTCAACAATCAATCCTGTTTTTAAAATTTCTTCTTCAAGATATCCTTTATTTTTTAAAAAATCTGTTAAAGAACTCCATTGGTTAGGAGCATAGCCAATTTGCCAATCTTTTATTGTTTTTGCTTTTAGGCCTCTTTTTAATAAATAACTTTGCATTTCTTTGCCAGTTTTGCTTTCTAATTGTTTAATAAAAAAACGAGTGGATAAATCACAAATTTCATATAATCTAGTTCTTTCGGTTTTTAGCTTGGCTGATGTGACTGGATCAAGTTTTTTTAATTCTACTCCAGCCCTCTGAGCCAAAGTTCGCAAAGCATCGCCGAATTCCACTCCTTCCATTTCCATAATAAAATCAAAAATTGAACCTCCTTTGCCGCAGCCAAAACAGCGCCATAGCTGTCTTTCTGGCGAAACCATAAAAGAAGGCGTTTTTTCTGAATGAAAAGGACAGGAGGCCCTATAATTCCGCCCAGCTTTTTGTAATTTGATATATCCGCCAATTACATCAATTATATCAAGTTTAGATTTTATTTCATCTACTGGTGAATTAAGCATCTTAAAAAATTATTTATGACTATATTTAATTTTCATGGCGGAGAGGACAGGATTCGAACCTGCGGTACATTGCTGCACACACGCTTTCCAAGCGTGCTCTTTAAACCACTCAGACACCTCTCCTATTTAAAAATGCTCTAATAATTTATTCTTTAATTTCTCTATTTCAAAAGAATCCATGGGGTCTCCTGAAACACGTTTTAAGCGGCTAATTTCTTTTTTTATTTCATATTCGCTTAACCCATCTCTTAAAGAATCATTAAAAACGCCCTCTACATAATGTCGTTCATCTGGAGACAATTGCGGAATTTTTCGCAATGTTTTCTTAAAATCATCACGATATATTTTTTTACTGCTCGAAAAAAATCCCATAATTATATTTCCATTCCCCGTAAGGCATTAGTTCTTTCCTCAATCGGAGGATGGGTCATAAATAATTTGCTCACTTTTTTACCTTTAAAAGGATTGCTAATATACAAGTGGGCTGTGGCTTTATTAGCTGCTTTTAGGGGTATTTGGTCTGCTGATATTTTCTCTAACGCACTAGCTAATCCTTCTGGATAACGGGTTAATAAAGCGCCGCTAGCATCAGCTAAAAACTCTCTTTTCCTAGAAATAGATAATTGAATTAGAGCAGCAATTAAAGGAGATAAAATAGCCAGAGCAAAACCAATTAAAATCATAATGCCTGCAAATTGGCCTCCTTCTCGATTACTGCGTTTGCCTCTTCCAAAAACACTCCATCGTACAAACCAATCAGAAAGCAAAACCACCATGCCAACTAAAATAACTACTACAGTCTGTAAAAGAATATCTCTATTGCCAATGTGGCTTAATTCATGAGACAAAACGCCTTCTAATTCAGAACGTTCTAATTTTTCCAAAAGTCCTCTTGTTACAGCAATTACTGCATGTTCAGCATTACGGCCAGTAGCAAAAGCATTAGGCGCCATTTCATCAATAATATATATTCTAGGCAAAGGCAAGCCAGCTGTAATGCAAAGATTTTCAACTAAACGATATAATTCTGGATTATCTTTTTTTTCAATCTTTTTAGCCTTGCTCATTCTTAAAACAATTTTATCTGAATACCAATAAGAAGTAAAACTCATAAGAGAACTAAAGATTACTGCTATTACTAAAATAATCGGACTTTCAAATTGATAAGAGAAAACCCATCCAAGGCCAATAATAAAAACTAAAAATATACTAATCAATATCCATGTTTTTCGGATATTTGAATCTTTATGGGTATAAAGAGTAGGCATATCTTTTCTTAAAACTCTACCTTAACCGGCTCACGGACCTCTGCTTCTTGAACTTCAAAGAAATCTTTTTTATTAAAATTAAACATCCCAGCTACTAAATTATTTGGGAATGTCTCAATTTTAATATTGAAATCTCTTACATTGCCATTGAAAAATCGTCTAGCTGCCTGAATTTTATTTTCTGTATCACTTAATTCTCTTTGCAGTTCTAAGAAATTCTGGTTAGCTTTTAAATCAGGATAATTTTCTGCTACAGCAAAAAGAGATTTTAAGGCGCCAGATAGCATGTTTTCTGCCTTGCCATGCTCTTCCATTGTTTGCGCGCCCATAGCCGCGGTTCTGGCTTTAGTAACGTTTTCAAAAAGCTCTCTTTCATGCTTGGCATAACCTTTAACTGTTTGTACTAAATTAGGAATCAAATTATATCGTCTCTTTAGCTGGACATCTATGTCTGACCATGCTTCGTCTGTTCGATTCCTTAATTTAATTAAGCTGTTATAAACAGCAATTAGCCAAATAACAACTAAAATGGTTATGCCGATTAAAATCCATAAAAAACGTCCCATATTTTTTCCTAAAACAAATTCTTTAAATTTTTAAATTAAAAATCTAAACAAACCTGCTCCAGGTATTATTAAAATTGTCTTTATTTTTTCTTTATTATACTATTCTCAAAATGATTTTGCAATAAAAAAAGAACAGCCTTATAAGCATGGCTGTTCTTTTTTGTCTGTTAATTTAAATTACATCATTCCAGGCATTCCTCCGCCCATTGGCATTCCTCCGCCGCCCATTGGAGGCATTGATTCTTTATTTTCAGGCAAATCTGTAATTACGCATTCAGTGGTTAAAAGCATGGATGCTGCTGAAGCAGCGTTTTCTAAAGCAGAACGAACAACTTTAGTCGGGTCAATAATGCCTGCTTCAAATAAATCTCTGTATTTATTCTTGGCTGCGTCATAGCCATAAGCGCCAGATTTCTTTTTAACTTCATCAACAACTACTGAACCATCCTGGCCTGCATTGTCAGCGATTTGCCTTAATGGCTCTTCTAAAGCTCTTTTCAAAATAGATAAGCCAATTTTTGCTTCTCCTTTAACCTTAACGTCATCTAATGACTTAATAGCTCTTATTAAAGCAACACCGCCGCCTGGAACAATCCCTTCAGCAACAGCTGCTTTAGTAGCAGCTAAAGCATCTTCAGTTTTGGCTTGTTTATACTTCTGCTCTGATTCTGTTACTGCTCCTACTTTAAGCACAGCCACTCCGCCAGCTAATTTGGCCAGCCGTTCCTGTAATTTTTCTTTGTCAAAGTCAGAATCACTTCTATCTAATTCTGTTTTAATTTGATTAATTCTTGCTTCAATTTCCGATTTATTGCCTTTTCCTTCAACAATAGTAGTATTTTCCTTGTCTGCAATTACTCGACGGGCATTACCAAGCATTTTAATTTCAGTATTTTCCAATTTTAATCCAACTTTTTCAGAAATAACTTGTCCGCCAGTTAAGACAGCAATGTCTTCCAGCATTTCTTCCCGCCTATCTCCAAACCCAGGCGCTTTAATTGCCAAGGCATTAAAAGTGCCTCTTAGCTTATTAACAACCAAAGTAGCCAAAGCATCGCCATCAACTTCATCAGCAATAAGCACAATATCTTTTTTCCCGCTTTGTGTAACTTTTTCCAATAAAGGCAAAATTTCCTGAATGCTGGATATTTTTTTATCAGTAATTAGAATATACGGGTCATCAAATTCTGCTTGCATGCGTTCAGTATTTGTAATCATATATGGAGAAACATAACCTTTGTCAAAACGCATTCCCTTAACAGTTTCTTTAGATAATCCAAAAGTTTGCGATTCTTCTACAGTAATAACGCCTTCTCTGCCGATTTCCTGAATAGCTTCAGCAATTAAATTGCCAATTTCAGGATCTTCAGCTGAAATAGTGGCTACTTGAGCAATTTCTGCTTTCCCAGCCACTGTTTTAGACATTTTTTTAAGTGCCTCTATTATTGCCTTGACCCCTTTTTCAATACCGCGCTTAAGAGCTAAAGGATTAGCTCCAGCAGTAACATTTTTCAATCCTTGAGTTACAATAGCTTGAGTTAATAAAGTGGCTGTAGTTGTTCCGTCGCCAGCCAAATCATTTGTCTTGCTGGCAACTTCTTTAACGATTTCTGCGCCAATGTTCTCAAATTTATTCTCTAATTCAACTTCTTTAGCAATGGTTACTCCGTCATTAGTAATCTCTGGAGAACCAAAACCTTTATCCAAAACAACATTGCGGCCCTTAGGACCCAATGTTACTTTAACTGCATTAGCTAATTTATCAACGCCTTTCTTAAGCTGGCGTCTGGCTTGTTCATCAAATTTAATTTGTTTTGCCATAATTTTAAATGTTAATTATTCTAATATTGCTAAAATATCTTCTTCTTTAGCGATTAAATATTCTTTATTATTAATTTTGATCTCATTTGGCCCGTATTTGGTAAAAAGGACTTTATCGCCTTTTTTAACGCCTATTGGCTTATTGGGCCGGCCTGGACCAACTTCTACAACCCTGCCTTGTTCTGGCTTTTCCTTGTCAGCTGTATCAGGCAGTATAATTCCTGATTCAGTTTTGTCTTCAACTGAAATTGGTTCAATAAGAACCCTGTCTCCTAGTGGTTTAATATTCATAGAATCAACAAACAAAAAGCAACAAACAGCAAACAAAAAAACATTATACAATATGTTTATTATCTATTCCCTTTTGTTTCTATTTTACTTTATCTTAATCAAAATTGCTCAAACTGTCAAGCCTGAATCTTTCTCATTTGCCAATTCAATCAACCCCAATTCTTCCATTTTCTGATTATATTTTCCCAAAATCCATTTTTCAGGCGAATCTGGATGGAATTCTAATTGTTTGTCATTAAAAACTACTCTGCCTCCAGCTTGATAAGTTAAATGATCTTTTCTAATCCGCCTTTGCTGAAATTTCTTTAAAATAAATTCTATCCCATCGCCTATTGCTTTGTCAAGAATAATTTCTCTAATTTTCCCAAAAAAAACAAGAAATTGATTGGGTTTAATTTCTTTTAAATAACCTTTTTGCGCATTAGGATAAAAAACTAAATAATCTTTAATCCATTTATTAGCTTTTTGAAACCGCTTGTAAAGTGCAAAGTTTAATACAGGAACTAAATGAGCATATGTCTGAGCATTGTATAAGCTTTTGAAAGGTATTTTAAGCGATTTTACAGTTAAATAATGATTAAGGCAAATTCTGTCTTTAGTTAAATTGCTATGGCGACGAGAACCAATTATATGAACAAAAAGAGTAATCAACCCGCGGCAAGTCCAAATACGGCCAGTTTTAGTAATAATTAAAAGATCTATGTCTGATTTATCTTTGGTATTATTCATTGCTAAAGAACCGCTAACCATTACTAATCGAACAAAAGGAATTATTTGAAGCAATTTAATTAATCTTTTGGCTTTTTTCCATTTTTGATCAGCCATTTTCTGTCTTTCAATTCTTTGTTTGACGATTCTTTGCCGGTTTTTTAGAAAATAAAAGCCGTTTTTTTGACTGATTAATTTATTTAATTCAGAACTATCATCCAAATTCTCTAAAACTTCTTTTAACCTATTATTATGTGGAGCAATGGAACAATAGTTAAGTAGCTCTAAACTTTTCCATGATTGCATTAAATATTTAAAAACTTCCCAGCCAGTTAATGGCCGATCCAAAACATCATAATACACTAATGTTGATAAAATAGATTTTTCCAAAGAGGTCATATTAAATGATTATATTTTCAGCCCTAAAGCCACGGCTTTAGCAATTCGGGTGCTAACCATTGATTCCTTGCTTGGTGTTACTTTTATTTCTCCGATATCATTCAATTTAATTTTATTCTTTTTTAAAAATTTATCAATTTCTAAAATTAATGTCTCACTTAATTGATAAAGGCCCGTCCATTGATGACTGTCAATTTTTTTCTTGCCTTGTTTTAAGATTAAACGCGGCTCTTTTTTAGACAAATCAATAATTAAATTCATTTTATTTCAAAAATCTTATTCCTCTGCTTAAATCCCTTAATTAATTTAATATTTTCTCTTGGGACCTTAAAATAGTCAGATAGAGCGTTAATTACTGCTCTATTAGCCTGTCCCTGAATTGGTTTTTCTCTAACCCAAATCTCAAAACTATCTTCTGCTTTTTTTACTATCTGTTCCTGTCCTGCTTGAGGAAAAACTTTTACTTTTATTAGCATAATGTTTTTTTACTTGGAATCTTGACGGCGTCCTATAACCCGGCTTGCCTTTGCGATTGCCAATTTTAGCATAATTTTTCATCTTTTTTCTTTAGAAAATAATCTCTTTTTTTGAAAAAATACTTAGCGCGTTTAACAACTGCTCGTTCAACTTCTTTTGGAGCTAAATGTCCATTCTCAATAAAAAACCGAGCTACCCTCCCAAAATAAAGACAACCCAGGGCGTCAATTAAGATGAATTTATCTTTAGACCCTGGATAAGAATAGAGAAAATCATAAACAATTTTAGTCCAAATATCTAAACCAATTTCTCCTTGTTTCTCTTTGCGAATATTATTCAATTTTTCATAAACTGGTTTACTAACAGCTTGTTTAATTGTTGGCCAAAAAGAATCTAAATTATCCCAGAAAATCTTTCTAAATAATTCTTTATTTGGCAAAGAATTAGATAAAATTGGCAATTTATTGCCTCCTTTAATAGGTATTTTTTTGATTTCAATATTTTTTTTAATCTGATTAAAATTCTCGGAAATCATTTTAAAAAGAGTTCCTGACACTTGAGAAAACATTGGTCCTAATTTAGGATTAGACAGATTATGAATTTTAGAACCCAAATTAACTTGGCATGTTTCCATTTTATTAAAAAATGCAGTTAAACTCATAAAAATGTCTATGCCGAATTGATAAGTGGTTTGACTCCATTTCTTTTTTAACCAAACATTAGCCATTTTAGAAGAAAAAGCAAAATCACCGCCAATTGGCTGGCGAATATCCCAGCCCAAAAGACCACATGTTAAAGGATAAACTAAGTGATTAGTAATAGTCGCATCAGTTTTATCACGGGAGTAATAAGGGGTAACAAAATCATATCCTTCAAAAATAGGTTCAGCCATTTTTTTGATCCAATCAGGTTTAATACTTTTTAAATCAGCATCAAGAGCTAATCCTGCCTTAGCTTCAAATTTTTTCATCATTGAAAAAAGGTTATGGAAGTTATAACCTTTTCCTTTAATGCCTTTGTCTGTAGAAATATAGATTTGAGGGATATTTGATTTGGCTTTAAAAAATGCCTGTTTAGTTCCATCAGCAGAATTATTATCTACGTTAATAATAATGCTTTGTTTGTTTGGAAAGTATTTTTCCAATCCCAAACTTATCTGTTCAACTACAAAACCAATCGTTTCTGACTCGTTATACGAAGGAATGCCTACTATTATTTCAGCTTTTTTAATTTTTTCAGGATTATTAATTATCATTTCTATTCTTCTGATGCTCTTTAGGAACAATAAATATAGCTGCAAAGTATGCAATTATGCCAGGGAAAAACCCAGTAAAAATAGTAATTAAAACCCAAAGCAAGCGAAAAAGAACCGGATCAACATCAGCATATTCGCCTAATCCTCCAATAACGCCTGCTAAAGTTTTATTTTTATCACTGCGATAAAGTTTCTTTTTCATAATGATTATCAAAGGACAGTCCTTAAAAATACATCCTTTCCATCTTAGTTTCAATCCTTAGTAAATATTTAAAGCATCATTCGGCAAGGATGTAATTTTAAGGACTGTCCTTGTAAAAACTATTTATATCTATTTCAACCCAATCTTTTTCTGCGTCGCTCCATTTATAAGCAATTAGCTTATTGCTTTTTTCGTCTTCACTATAAATATAATCCACTTTTGTTTCAGAGCCAATTCGTCCAGAATAAATAGTTTTTTTATCTAAAACTACCGGCTTAGTTACAAATTCTAATTTAGTCCTGCCTAATGGACCCTTAAAAATAATATATTCTGTATCTGTTCCCCCATGTTCATCAGAATGCTCTTTTTTATGCTCTTCTACTTCAAAACCATCTTTAATGTCTCCTACTAAATTTTCCCATTTTTCTGGCAGCATAATATTTATTATTTAGAATTTAAATTTGAATTAACAGCAATGCTGCGTTCCTTAGAATAACCACAATAATCGCAATCAGGATCATGCAAAGGAATCTCATCTCCCATTAAACATTCATGAGCTTGAATGATTGTTTCTTCCACCCATGAATCATCTCCTTTGTATGGCAATATTTTAACATCAAATTCCAATTTAGAATCAAATGCTTCTTTATCTGTTTTGCCATTTGCATAAACAAAATAGCCAGTATCAGAAACATTAAAATCATTTCTTCTAAAAAGCCATTGATAAATTTCCATTTGCCTCTTATATCCTATTTGCCATTCAGCATCAAGATTTATCTCGCCATTTTTTGCTGTGGATTTATAATCAACAATAATTAATTCTTTTTGCGGATTAATCCATACATCATCAATCCCTCCGCCAATTAACAAATTGGTTGGCTTATGTAAATACTGAATCCCTTTT
>Ga0233414_10000766_pt1 | contig 12878 bp, 15 predicted proteins | sample Na_anoxic_10_MG_FD_189020 | JGI IMG/M metagenome (GOLD analysis project Ga0233414, IMG submission 189020) | Seawater microbial communities from Saanich Inlet, British Columbia, Canada - Na_anoxic_10_MG | ecosystem: Environmental > Aquatic > Marine > Inlet | place: Canada: British Columbia...
TTAAAAACATTTTATTAACACAATAATGTATACCAATAGAGGGTTTTGCATAACGATTTGAACCGGTGATTCCAATTGGAATATAATTGTTATCAGAACATCGTGGTAACCAAACAGACCCATCATACGACCCACCAGAACCACCATCGTTCCATAAAAATGTATAATCAGTTGATGGTTTTGCCACTAATGGGGTGTCCTTAACAAAAACAATTTTACGGTTATAATTTTCATTCGATGGTTTTTGACGAGCAAATGGTACAACTACATCACTTACACTTTTATAACCAGTAGGTGGTGATGGTCTATAAATAGACCAATTCATATTACCACCTGTACCACGGTCATTATATAACCATTCCCAATTAACATCACTTGGATTATATAATTTAAAAAATGACATGTTTTAATATTAACACATGATTTTAATTGTATATCTTTATCATAAACCACAGTTTGAATAGCGTATAATGTTTATTATATGTTAGATTTTTTGTTATTGGTAGATTCAATTAAATAGTTAATCAAACCAATGATTGGTCTATGTATTTGAAATGTATAATAACCATGTCTATTATTATTATACATTTGTATATCATTTGAACACTCTAATGAGTGCATGTTTGAGTAAAACGATAAGTGTGATAAAACAGCATCAATTTGTGCATCATCAAATACATCAGAAGTATTAATAAAGTTATCGAAACTAATATACACTGGTTTGTCACGACAACCACACATTTGATATAAATTGCCATTCATATCGATACATATATGTTCAATTTCTTGCCAACGACATCCATTCGATGATGCATTCTTTATATACACGCAAATATTGTTACTATCTAACTTGTTTCGGCGTAATAAAACATCAAAACATCCATTATGTTTATTATCATTGTAACAACCATTGGGTAATTGAGCAGGTGAAATAATTTTATTCATTTTTCGTTCTTTCATTTAAACAATAATATTTTTTTTTCTCGTTTATTAATAATAATAATGGAATCTCTACAAAAACAATTATACGACGTTAATATCAAATCAGTAGCTCATAAACTAACTGCTGATCATTATACAAGTGTTGCCGCGTACATAAAGGTACCCGGTATAGCATTAGCAGTTTTACAAACTGTTATAACCACACTATTCGCAATTCTGGAAATGCAAAACATAACAACACAAATCATAACTGCCGCATTAAGTGCGTTATTGTTGATTATGACATCTGTTTCGACTTATCTAGCTTATGGTGAAACTGCTGTAAAACATTCATTGATGGCACGGCAATTTGAGAAATTATCAATAAAAGTTAAGAAATATCGAAATATGAATTATAACGAGGAAAATTTAAAAGAAAAACTTGGTAAAATAAGTGATGATTTTAGTGAAATTGTAACGACTAGTTCGTTACGATTACCAATCAAATTTGAAAAGGAGGCTATACAATATCAAAAAGAGATACAACAATTCATTGTATAAATATATGTTTTTTTGCTTATTCTTGACGTATATCAGATGCAGTTGTTGTTAGTGATTGTAATAAATTAAAATTTGTATTTGGTGTTGATTCCATACTAATATTTGATCGCAATAACCTTTGAATTTCATCTTCACTTGTATACACCGCACTTGTTGGTTTAACTACACTTCGCGACTCTATATGTCCCAATCCTTTAATAGTACTTGGTAGTGTTGTCATCGGTGCGCTAATTAAAGGAACGCATGATGATCGTGATGGATCTATATTACTCTTCAACCATTTAATACCATTTTGTATAAAAACAGCATGGTCGGGGTCTACAATTTTACCATCATAATCTCTATATTGTGGAATATGATTAGCCGGGCAATTACGTACACGATACGAACCAGTTGATTGTCCTGCAATTTGTGCAGTTTGCCTTATATCAGCAGTTAAACTATCAGTTAACGATTGTTTCAATTTCGCATCAAATTCGGTTTGTATACGATAATACATATTTAAAAGAACTTGTGCAATTCCTACTGATCTAAATGCCTTTGATAATTTATGACATGCGTAAATAGGGTGTTTTTCACCACTATCTCCCATTTTTTCCATTGCATTGTATATCAAATCAATTGTATTTATCCACTTGATATCATCTCGATCGGTAAATACATTATACAATCCAATAGCACCACCATTATTAGAATGTTTTAATAGATCATCTCCATTTCTACCGAATTCAACAGGAGTGTTTTCGCCTTGTTTATCACCAATTGTAAAAAATAAAGAATGGTATTGTAAGAAATTAAGCTTATACAAATTCATATTTGTAAGTTTCGGTTGTAAAAATAATTGTTTTTCGTGCTCCAAAACTTCATTTTGTACTTTTGGTCTTTTCCATTGTTCATCTTTTGAAAATGTATTAATCCAATGATATTTAGGTATTCTATTATCAGTTGCGACATTAACGGTTGATGTTAAAATATTTGCATCGGTTTGAAAAATTTTAAATAACCCTTGACTTAAAGCAGTTATTACTTCCAAAACTGGATTATTTAACATATATGCCTCATCAACAGATTTATCAAAATCACTTTTTGGTATGATTTCATTATGGATAGTAGCAAACCCAAGTCGTGTATTACTACCCAATCTAAACGTTTTGTGTTTTTTCATTTCCACATTCTCCTTCGATTGGTCCTTTCTAATAATATCTTCAAATACCCATGGAATGTAACTTGGAGGTAATATCGATTGTTTTAATCCATCACGATTTATGATTTCACCAAATGGTTGTATATTTTTGACTTGTATATCCAAGTTTCTCAAATAAGCCAATAATTCATCAATTGTTAAAACAAAATCATAAAATTGTATAATAGGATATCCAATAGCTGCTGTACCAGGTACATTTGCAATACCTTGTATAATATCAGTATTCGCTCTCGAATGTAATTGTTGTGCTTCCAATACATCAAATTTCAATTTTTTACCAGGAAAGACAGTATTCAAATAACGATATGCATCATTGTCAAAATATTGTTCAGCTAATCTATCAAATAACGGTTGGTCTAACGGATCGCGATTATTAACATAAGAACCAACAATAGTATTTTGTGTTCGAAATGACGTTGGTAACATTTTATTTATTTATTATTAATACATTATTTTTTTGTTGACGACCCAATTGTTTTTATAAATTGCCACTTAAGTAGTTTACAAATCTCATACCAAACAGTATCTTGAAATACTAACAATTTTTCAGATTTCAGCAAATGTAGATATGGTAGATATTCATCATAATCTAACAATTGACACAATTTGTATGTTACGTATGGGTATGATAAGAAGTTTTTACGGTGTGTATACAGTGTCTTTTGAATCACTTCATATGGCTCCTCGATAACATTAAACATATGTTGTAATTTTATTTCACGGTGCATTGGTATATCAATACACTTATATTGTGGATTAAAAACCGATGTTAAAAATGGTATATGTTCGTAAAATTGATTGAGTTTGAGTGAACGTAATATCGTTTTCATTACTTGTGGTGTTATATCAGTATGTGATAATCTATATTTTTTAATAGTATTTAGTATGTTAATTCTATTTGTATCATTTATCCTAACGCGCGTTTTTCCTTGTAATTGACGTAATTGTTCGCGAAAATGATTTATACGTCTATACGTATCTTTACGATCAGGCATAAAATTACGTAATCTATCATATGATTCAGCAAATCCATTCGCATTATCACTTGTAGTGTTATATTCTTCCTCATTATCTAATATTTTTATTGGTGGATCACATGGTAATTTCACTCCAAATATTACATGTTTATATTGTGATATAACATCACGCATTTGTGCATTATAAATGTCTATTTCTTCTTGTGATTTGGTTGATTTGTTATAATCTTCAATTATCTTTTCAGATGTACGAATGAATGGTATTGATTTTAACAGATAATCATTTAACATACCACCACTCTTGATATACCCTATACGTTTTTCCAACATCAATAATTTGTTCGTTTGTGTATCAAACCGTGTTTGTAATTCATGTTCACTATCAATTACTTGTTTACTCACACAACACGAGTTATTGTTTTTGCGTTTGCGACCACGTTTACGTACAATTGGTGTTGCAACCTTTATTGGTCTCTTTCGTAATAGGTTAATATATGTTTTTTGAACAACGTCCAATTTATTCTTTGTATCTTTAATTTGTTCAATGAGTTCTAAACGTTGAAATTCTAATTTATCAACATTTGCCTTGATAACTACAATTTTTTTCAATTCTCGATGGTGATATTCATGTAAACTCATTATTATTATTATTATTAATATTATTATTCATAAAAATAAAATAATATTATTCACAGCTTTCTCAGTCGGTGTTTTCATCGGTCTTTTTATCGGTGTTATTAAAATTAATTACATACACACTAATTATAAATAACGATGAAAAGTGTTAAAAGTATTTATAAGTCTAAAACATATAAAAATGAATTTAATATATTTATTAATAGTCGTAAAAATGAACCATCGCTTCACGAATCAAAAATAGCAACGGTTAATTTTAATTACAAAAAAGGTGGTGTGATATCAGCTTTTTCATCACCATTGCAATTATTTGATGGTTCTTGTCACGATGATGCTAAATTCAAATGGCCAGAATCGAGTAATCTGTGTTGTTGGTGGTGTAGACACACATTTAAAACAAAACCGGTTGGTTGTCCAATAAAAGCTGATTTGAAACGTCATATATATTGGTTAGAAGGGTTATTTTGTTCGTGGAATTGTTGTAGATCGTATAGTGCACATTCTCTACCAAGTCATTTGAGTTCATTATCCGGAGATTTTATCAATGCGTTACGTTCTGAATTTGATGACGATCAACGATCCAATGAGATGAACAATCGTGATAATTGGAAATTACATCACTGGGAATGTCCAGCCGCACCACACTGGTCAACTTTAATAGAGTATGGTGGTTGTTTAACAATTGATGAGTTTCGTACTATACATTGTGGTCACACACGAATGTATTCATATCCAAGTCGTTTGAGTATTATGCCAATTGGGTTTGATTGTTTTGAAGAAGATTGGACTATAGAAGTACCCACTACAAGTTTATTACGTATAAGACACGCGCGCGACCATTGGAACAAATGTGCACCGATGACAATCCCACGCGAACATATACGAAAACCACCAACTGTATTTTTACAATCTACTAAATTCGACCCTGTTAAGTTGAAGCGTAAAAATCGAAATAATTTGAATAAATACAAATTAGCACGTTCACAACCATTAAAGAGAAACGATCTATTCAAAACACTGGGGTTGTATAATAAAACAAATACTAATGAAGAAAACGTGGTTATTATTACACCACCACAAACACCTGTTTCTATTTCAAGCACGACAACACTCGATTCTTTAATTGAAAATGTTAACATAGATATACATAAAAAACAACAACTACGAATTGAACCAACTGTTATCGATATTTCACCTATAAAAAAACGCGGACGTCCAAGAAAATCAAGCACTTGTAAAAAAGAAGTGTGTACATCTAATAATATTAAACCTAATAATACACATAAAAGAAAACGTGGTCGACCTGTCGGTAGTGTTAATAAGAAGAAACGTATTGAAAAGAATATGAACGCTATGAAACGAAAATAATTTTTAATTAATAAAAATTACTAAGGAAAACTTGTATTATTTTTATTATTATAAAGAAATTACAGAAAATATCACGTGATAATAAACCGGTCTTTTTAACTCCGAACAAATAAAAACATTATCATCATTATTATTATTTAGTTAAAAATGCAATTCGTAGATAATGATGATGGTATGTGTGTCGATACTAAAGAAGAATGTTTATGTACAAGTGATAACGATTTAATGGTTTTCAAATCAAAAGATGGTGATAAGTTTCGTTTATTGTTTGAAACACTTGATAAAATCTTAGTTGAAGGTAACATGGTTTTTACAGATGATGGTATCAAAATACAAGAAATCAATCAAAACTCTGTACTCATTGATTTGTTTATTGGTAAACACAAGTGGTATTATTGTAAAGAACCATTAACATTGGGCGTTTCATTTTCTAGATTAGCCAAATGTTTGAAAACCGTCACACGTAATGATACCGTAACTATATCATATACTGAAAAATCACGATGTGATTGTGAATTAAATGTAGAAGTTATATCGTCGAATGGTGATATGTTTAAAATGTCACCAAAATTATTAGACATTGAAAGTGACAAACTTGGAATGGAAATTGAGTTATCTGATGATTCTGTTGTTCTTACATTTGAATCTAATCGTTTTCAACACATTATACGTAATTGTGTAAACAATGGTGACAACCTACAAATTTTTACAAGTGATAAAGCGGTTTATTTTTCATCAACCGGTTCTTTTTTTGACAAATTATTATTAACCGTACCATACGAAAATACAACACAACTAGAAAAACTGGATCATTATAAATTGAAATTTATTAGTAATGCTGCAAAATCATCTGTTATGGGTGATAGTGTAGAATTAATATTACAAAAAGAATACCCTTTAATTATTATATGTAAAATTGGTGATATTGGTATATTGAAATTTTTTATTGCACCTGGAATTGTTGGTGAAACTGATGATTTTATCATAACTTTGAAAGATGTAGTTTAATGTTTCTTTTCAACAAAAACTGTTGATATTCGTTTTTTCTTATTTGTTATTTTTGTACGGTGTGTGTGACCTTTTAATTCTGATTCGTGACCCCTGTAAATAAACACAAAAAAATGTTAATTGTATATATAGTGATTAATAAAAGATTGACCAATAATAAACTTACCTGATAAAATACATATTGTCATATAAACGTTGCTGTACTTTCCACATTGGACCATTTTTTCCAATTTTATATGCTTTACGTTGTTTTGCTTTATACCAAAAAACATTTTTTGATATATCATCACTCGTATTAAATACATTACTCAATACCAATATTGTAAAATCAGGCGTTATTGCTTTCATAACACCATCAAACTCTGTAAATGAATCAAAAACATTATTAAATGTATCAAATATACGCTTTCGGTTACCTATCAATTTTTCATATGTTAAAAATGTAAAACCGACTTGTTGTCTCAAATCTGGTGGCATACTCTTACAGTATTGCATTGTTAATAATAATAGAATACGAGCGTGTCTACCACTAAAGAAAATACGCTGCATAGTTTTACTCGATTTCAATAAATTTTTACTGTGCATCATATCATCTACAATAAGCAGTAATTTTTTAGCACGTCCTAATCTAACATCCCTTTCTTGTTTATTATATATTTCTTCCATAATCTTTTCATCCCATTTATCGTGTATAAATAAATCTGGTAAAATACCACGAAAATCCGCAGATGTATCTTCACTACCAAATATACCAAGTGCGGTATCGAAATGTCGTTTACTATAAATGATATCGCGCATCGCAAATGTTTTACCAGAACCAGATCTACCAACAAACATGATAACACCAGTATCTGGTAATTCGCTTGGATGAAACCTGTTTATTTTATACGTTGCCGTTGCCATTATATTTACATTACACAAATTTTTTTTTTATTTCTTATAAAATACGTTAAATTAGTTGATGGTATTGATGATATAGATGTATTAATGTTACCACTTGGTAAAGAGTTATCATCATTTATACCTGGTATTTGTAAGGGTGACTTATTTGATTTGTTTATAGATTCATACCATTCGAATGTAATTGTCAAATTAGTGGCTCGTGATGGATTCACCGTACTTGGTGAAGGATATATACCACAAAAATCCGGAGCATTGTTAAAATTTATCAATGTTGATACGGATATGTGGAAAGTTATTGTTTTACCTGGTATTTAAAAATTTTTTATTGTTGTTAAAATAAAACAAATCAAAAACAATATTTTAAAAAAACTATATTATGGATCTTGGTTATATTATTCCCGCAACTACTCAAAATCAACGTAAAAATGTTGTTTCTCAAGTACCAGCAAGTGGTAATGCTGAAACGATGACGGCCGATCAATTAAGAGGTGGTTATATAAATGCTGGTGCCAGTGCACTTGCTGGTTATGCATTAACTACACCAACTGGTACACAATTATCTGCGGAATTTCCGGATATTGCAATAGGTCAAACTTTTGAAGTCTACATTAATAATGCAATCGCACAAGAAATGACATGGACTGCTGGTGCTACTGTAACTGTTGTTGGTACAGCAACTTTAACTGCATCAAGGGCTAGTAAAGCGGTTTTCCTATGTACGGCTGCCAATACCTGGAAAACATATTTAATTGTAAATTAATAGGTTTATTTTTTTATTGTTTATTAATTAACAAAAGTAAAATACTTTAAATATAAATTAAAAAATAATGGATCTTGGTTATATCATTCCCGCAACTACTCAAACACAACGTAAAAATGCAGTATCTGTTGTGGCTGCAAATGGCACTGCAACTGCAGATATTTTAAGAGGTGGATTTATCCAGGCTGGTAGTGGTGCTGGTGCTGGTTATACTGTTACAACACCAACTGGTACACAATTATCTGCAGAATTTCTAGATATAGCAATTGGTCAAACATTTGAAGTGTACATTGATAATACAGTCGCTGAAGTAATGACATGGACTGCTGGTGCTAGTGGTGTTACTGTCACTGGTACAGCAACTTTAACTGCGAGTAGAGCATCGACTGCAGTTTTTATGTGTACTGCTGCAAATACATGGAAGACATTTTTAGTTGTAAATTAATTTTTTTAATAAAAATATATTTTTAATTAACATTTTGTGTAAAAAAAATCTTGTTTAGATAAATAAAGAGCAATTAGAATTTTCATATAATATAAATAATGGCAACAACTGTTTCAACTTTAGGTTATATTCAACGACCAACTCAAACAAATTATGCATATTTAACAACGATTGATGCACCTGATTCAGTTGCAACAACTGCTGCTGGTTCATCTGTAACTATAACACCTGGGTCTGGTTATGATGGAGCAACTGCTTCAGCTGCTGGTGACTTTGTTGTTACTGGAACAACAGGAGGTGCTGGAACAACAACAGGTGGTGTTGGTTCAGATGTTACAGTTGCTAGTGGTACTGGTGGTACCGGTACAACGACTGGTGGTGCATCTGGTGCAATTTCATTAACAACTGGTGCTGGTGGTGTTGGTGCAACTGGTGGTACTGCTGCTGATATTACTTTAACAGCAGGTGCGGGAGCCGCAACTAATGGTGGATCTGGTAGTATTAGATTAATTACTAGTTCACCAAACGGTACTGGTGTACAAGGTTGTATTTTTACTCGTACATCAACAGTTGCTGCAACTGCTGCTACAGCCGCTACACTCACTGCTGTACAGTGTCTATCGCAATATATCGTATTAACTGGTGGTATTGGTGTTATTAATACACCAACGGGTACAAATTTATCGGCTGCTATTCCAAATGTCGACGTTGGTGATATGTTTGACTTATTTGCAGATTCAGATGGTTCAGGTGGTGATCAAACACTGACAGCTGGTGCTGGTGTTACCGTTATTGGTACTGGTGTGATTCCATCGGGTGTTGGTGCCGTTATTAAGTTTATCAACACTGCTGCGAATACATGGAAAGCAATGGTTGTACCAGCTGTTTAAACAATTTTATTTTTTACAATGATTAAAAAAAAACTATTTTGTATATAAATAAAGGATATATTTATTATAAATTATGGCTACAACCGTCTCAACTTTAGGTTATATTCAACGACCAACACAAACAAATTATGCGTATTTGACAACAATTGATGCTCCCGATTCGGTTGCAACCACTGCTGCTGGTTCATCTATTACAATTACACCTGGGTCTGGTTATGATGGAGCAACTGCTTCAGCTGCTGGTGACTTTGTTGTTACTGGTACAACAGGAGGTGCTGGAACAACAACAGGTGGTGTTGGTTCAGATGTTACAGTTGCTAGTGGTACTGGTGGTACCGGTACAACGACTGGTGGCGCATCTGGTGCAATTTCATTAACAACTGGTGCTGGTGGTGTTGGTGCAACTGGTGGTACTGCTGCTGATATTACTTTAACAGCAGGTGCGGGAGCCGCAACTAATGGTGGCTCTGGTAGTATTAGATTAATTACTAGTTCACCAAACGGTACTGGTGTACAAGGTTGTATTTTTAAACGCGCCGCGGCTATTACAGCAACTGCTGCAAGTGGTGATACGTTAACTGCAAATGAGTGCTTATCATTATATATAGTATTAACCGGCGCAGTTGGTAATGTCACAACACCAACTGGTACATTATTATCAGCTGCTATACCAAACGTCGCCGTTGGTGATATATTCGAATTATTTGTAGATGCTGATGGAGCAACTGGTATTTTGACATTAGTTGCTGGTGCGAGTGGTATGACTGTTATTGGAACTGGCGCCATACCAGATGGTGTTGGTGCCGTTATTAGATTTATCAACACAGCGGCAAATACATGGAAAGCATTGGTAGTACCAGCCGTTTAAACATTATACAATTAAACTGAAAACATAAAAACTATACCATTACCAATAAAACAATTTTAAATTAGACTTTATTCATGTAATACTTATTAGTTCCTTGTGAACCAGACATATAATCATATTCGTTTGAATCTATACCCTTTCTATTCGAAATCGGTCTACTTTTAAATATTCTTTCTTGTTTGCTTGACGCAATAACACTCCTTCCAGGTACTTCACGTGATGATGACGTTAATCTAAACGCTATATCGCGTGCACCAGCGAATGGTTCACCTGGCATTTTACCGAGATAATTTTCTGGTTTTTTATTTTCTGGTTGTGGATTCATTTGTTCAATTGGTTTAATCATATCTTTTTTACCTAACATTGATAAAACTAAAACCCCCGTACTTGCATATGCTATATTTTTTAGATCGTACCCATTAAACCATGCTAAGATAGAACCATATATTGTCAATCTAGCAAAAGCATTTGTTTTCTCAATACATGGCATATCAGGCGCTGGAAAAAATTGAAGTGGTTTACTCAATAACACTTTAGGATCATTAAACCAAAAATCTGTCATTTTTTTTTGAGTATTGTTAGTTTTTATTAATATAACATTATTATTTTTGTGATGTCTTTTTTTGTACATTTCTAGCAATATTCATTAGCTCTTCTTGTGTAGCTGGCATTTGATTATTATTAGCTGCCATATAATCATCAATCGATTCCATAGCATTTTTCATTAAGTCTTGCATCATATTTGGATCCAATTGTGAGATTTGTTGTGTAGCATTACCAAGTGTGTTGTATTGAACAGCAAACGATACAAGTTTTTCCATATATTGCCAAATTGCATTTTTAGTCCCCTTTGGTACTTTTTGCCATAGATTTTCAATATCAACACCTTGTAAAATACTAAGATTTTTACCCTCGTTTAAAAAGTATCCTTCATCATGATCAGCAATTTGATTTATGTGTTCATGTACACTATCGTAAAATCTTAACAGTGGTTCTATCATATGTTCAGGTGATTCATTAGCTACTAATATTTCATTTGCAGCATTTTCAAATTTCAGACTATATCTTTTAAATACATTTCGTAATTTCATTAAAAATACAACAGCGGTATCGTTAAATTCCTTAATTATTCCTTCTCTAAATGACTCATTCCATTCATTTGCATCGGTTTTGAAATCCATTATAATCGGAAACGTTTTTTTTTATATATATCAATTTACACTTATTTACTAGAAGAATGAGAAAAAAATTTCTGATACATATATATTAAAATAATAATAATGTCAACAAATTCGAATAATAATAGTATTTTTATTCTTGTTGGTACTGTGGTTGGTTTCTTAGCGATGAAGAAATTCATGGAACAAAACAAACAACCAAAAATAGACATTGATGAAAAAATGTATGATGATGAACCAGTAGAAATGTTAGATTTGAGACCAAATAAACCCGATTTCACACAAACTAATGGTTTAGAATGTTGTAAAAATGATCAATTCGCATATCGTGGTGGTATGGATTTACTAGATGCTCGTCAAGTATGTGATTTAACACGTGAAGATATAAGCGATCGTGTAATACATTCAAAGGCACAACCTGATGAAGAAACTAATACTCCATTCGCATATACATGCCGGACTAATGATCACAATGTTAATATGTGTAATATAATGGGAACGTGTGGTCAGAGCATTACAAAAATTTGCGACGTCAACCAAAAAATGTATAAAAAACATTCACAACACTATTAAAAAAAAACTTATAATGGTAAATTTGATTCTTCGCCTTTTTGAATGTAAGTATATCCAGCAGATTTACGTAATGAACCAGAGTATCTATTATTTTTTGATAAGTAACAAGTACTTCCACCAAAATCAGCAGACTTGTACATTGGATTGATAAGTAATTTGTGTTTACACGCGTCAAGTGTTGTACCAATTACAGTTTCATCATTTAACCCTGTTAAAGCATGTCCTTTCAATGAAGTTGATTTATTTGTATATGGTACATATTCGCGTTCATCCAATGCTAATAAATTGGTAAAATCGCATTTCGTGTGTTCTTTACAAACAGTTGTTTTTTTCTCATATGGGTCAAACATTCCTTCTTGTTTTATCAACAACTGTTTTTTAACACCATAATTTGGGTCAGTAAAAATTTTATTATAATCAGTTGATGGTAAAAATTTATTACCAGCATCAATATAAGACTTCAATTTTTCAGTAGCATCGATATATTTATTACCAGCACCATACATTGCACGTATTTTATACTTTTTAATCATTTCTTTAACTTGTTCTTCTTGTTGCTTTTCTGTTTTTGGTGTAGTATCTATAC
>Ga0233414_10000768_pt1 | contig 12852 bp, 8 predicted proteins | sample Na_anoxic_10_MG_FD_189020 | JGI IMG/M metagenome (GOLD analysis project Ga0233414, IMG submission 189020) | Seawater microbial communities from Saanich Inlet, British Columbia, Canada - Na_anoxic_10_MG | ecosystem: Environmental > Aquatic > Marine > Inlet | place: Canada: British Columbia...
ACATCAATTACAGTTGCTAAGTCAAAATACTCTGTATCAGGTACTGCCATTATTTTTCTAGTTTTTCTAACCTAGCTTCTAACTCAGCTATTTTAGCGATTAATAAATCTATATACTTAACTGATTTAAATCCTTCATTGTCTGTTTTAACAAATTCAGGGTGGCTTTGCTCTAGCTCTTGAGCTATAACACCAGTTCTATACTCACCTTCGTATTGTTTTAATTCAAAAGATCTCCAGTTTACATCTATATTATTACATGTTAAATCCTTTATTTTAGTTTTCTTTCTTTCGTCAGAAGATAGTATGAAGTTCGTCGCAACAACATTACCCATAACTGCTAGTTTATCACTAGGATTAGCTGTTCCAGTTCCAATACCTACGTTACCACCAAATGGTTGTATTTTTATATTTCTTGGAGTTGTTCCATTAGTACTAGAAACCTGTAGTTGCGTGCAGCCAGAGGCTCCTTGAGATATAGCTAAATGAGCGCCATCAGTCGAGCTTGATCTTATCTTGACAGAGGCTCTACTAGTTGCTTGAGCTAAATCAGCAGCTAAAGTAGCATCGTCTCTGTATACTTGCAGTTTTGCACTAGGATTAGTCACACCAATACCCACTCCTCCATTAGCTACTCTTAACACCTCACTTGAGTAGTTATCCATTATACGAGTTGAAAACTCTTGACCGTCCCAATCACCTAATGTTAAAACGTCTGAGCTCTCAAAAGCCCACGCTTTTCCATTTATTAAATAACCATCTCCCCCAGCATCAATCGAGCCATTAACTTCTAATTTCGAACCAGGACTAGTCGTACCAATACCGACGTTGCCGTTAGTGTCAATTGTCATCTTAGTATCAGTATTGCCCAAAATACTACTTGTGCCTGTCTTGAATATCATTTCACTCTGAGAAGCAAAAGTTAACATATTTCCCTCTAAGGCACCTATTGCATTTACTTGACCACCATCATCATCGGTGAAATGTATTATTGCATTATTATCAGCGCCACCTGAAGCAACTATAAGTTGAGGAGTGTCATCGCTTGTTGCATCACCTTCTATTTCTAACTTAGCACCAGGACTAGTTGTCCCGATCCCGACGTTACCATCGTTAAGTATAGTCATTACGCTATCGCTTATAGATGCGTTAGTACTGTTAGCTGCAGAGTTCTGTAGGAAATGCATGTCTCCTCTACCGTTAGTAATAGATAAGGTTTCATAAACGATAGCACCCTTCATGTATGTATTATCGTGAATAGTATTACCAAAGAAGTAAGCAGAGTAATTTCCTACGGTTTCTTGTGGATTCCCTACGGTCACATATCCTCCTAAGCCTGTTGCACCGGATTCAAATCTACCATTTCCTGCTACATGTAATTTCTGCTGAGGATTAGTCGTTCCGATCCCGACGTTACCGCCGTTTAAATTTAAAATTACATTATTTCCAAGTTGATTAATATATAATGGTTTTGAAGCGTGACTTTGTATCCAACTGTAGCCAGTGTTTCCTCCAAATTTAAGATTTGTACCACCTGAGGTTGTTAGCTCTAAGACTCCTGTGGCAGCGGCGTCATCTCCTCCATTTATGGTTAATTTTGTTCCAGGAGTAGTCGTCCCGATTCCGACGTTACCGTCAAAGTAAGATGTTCCATCAGAGTTAACGTTCATTATAGGTACACCAGATATATCAGCAACTGAGAATATATCACCAGATAAATCATCTGTAACTGAGAATAACTGACCTTGTGTTCCTTGTATGTCTAGTTTAGCGTTAGGAGTTGATGTCCCAATTCCGACGTTACCTGAAGATTGTACATTAAACAAGTTGCCTGCAGTTCCACCAAAAGATGTTACATTAACAAGGTTTGCTGTTTGCCCATTTTTTGAAAGGATTGATAAAGGTATATGTGATGCGGCTGAAGGATTAATTTCTAAAACTCCAGTTCCACTATACCCGTAGCTGCTATTAATTTGAAATCCGTTATCACTAATTGCTCCACCGCCTCCTGATATTACAAGTTTAGCCCCAGGACTAGTCGTCCCGATCCCAACGCTGCCGTCAAAGAAAGCGCTTCCGTTATTATTTATATAGAAAGGATAAAGACCTGTATCTACATCTTTAATCACTATAGCTCTTTGGACCCTACCCGCTACCGGTATACCATCGGTACTTTTAACTTCAAATCCGTAAGCCGGAGAATAAAGCCCAGCCCCGTTGTCTTGATAGCCAATTCTTAATCCAAGATTGCCACTTGTGGAATTTAGCAAGTTTGGCGTTGCGGTAGCACCCCACAAACCATCTGCCACATAACTAGTATTAGCCGCGCCACCTTTTAAATAGTAGCCGCCTTCAACGTGTAATTTTCTTTCAGGACTAGTCGTCCCGATACCAACGTTACCTGTTCCAGAAGCATAATAAACATCTTGACCGTTTCTAGCCCAGTTATTTGTTTGAGTATCTGTATGAGTTCTGGTTACGTTTAAGAAAGCTGTGGATTCTACCCCTACAGCCCAAGCTGTTGTAGACCAATCGGCAACTGTACTACTATGATTTAAAGTAGCATCAATTACATTCACCTTTAAATAACTCCATGTTGAGGTTAATTCACCTATGTAGAAACAACATTTAGTACCATCGTGACCAAATCTTACAGTAAAGTTTTTATCAATATTTGATTGACTTGATAACCAAGCAGAAGTATTTACCCAGTTTGGACCTCCAGTATAGGTATACCCAGCTACGGTGAGATCAAAAGATTCGCCTGTAGAGTAGTCAAAAACTCTAACAGTAATTGTTAACATAGTATTTGTCCACGATGTCGGTAATGTAACCTTTATAGCCCCAGTGACGGGATTACCACCATTATATGAGCCACCTTTTGGAAATAGTAATCTGTTTTTATTACCTCCTTCGTCATTAACAAAACCTTGTGAATCAGTAGGTCCTTGAACTTCTAATTTATAAGAAGGATTAGTCGTCCCGATCCCGACGTTGCCGTTACCAAGTATTATCATTTTAGTAGAAATAGTCCCAATACCTGTTTGAAATTGAAGTTGCCCCATATAAGGGGAAGCTTCTGTTTCACAAACTATAGCTCCTCTATCAGAAGAACCACTCGCACCACCACCATCGCTAAATAGTATTCTTGTTTTATTAGCTACAGCGATATTATTATTATCTAATCTTAACTCGCCTCCAACCCCTCCGGTTACTGACTTGTATATATGTAATGGTGACTGTGGACTAGTCGTCCCAATCCCGACGTTGCCTGATATAGTAGAATCTCCCGCTACAGTTAACATAGCTGCTGGTGCGTTAGTCCCTATACCTACCTTGGCTCCAAATGTGGCCCCTCTTGATGTTTGAATAGTTGCGTGATTTCTATTGTCGCCGCTTATATCTAATTGAGTATCATTACTTGTTATAGTAGGGGCTGTAGTTGTAGCTGATGCCAAGATAGTTGCACTTGCTAAAACATCTGAAGTACAAGCGACATACGTAGCTCCTGTGCCAGAAGATACAGGCCCTAATTTTATCCATATTTCTACGCTACCACTATTATTTGGGTTTATAACAGCAACACTTAATAGTTTAGAAGTATTGTATCTTCCTCCAGGTAATTTTTCAATATGCATATTCATTCCATAGCCTGAAGTGCTTATAAGAAAGTTATCATAAGAATTTGTATTGTCACCTGTTGCTATAATTGAAAACTTAAGTCTTTTAGGTGAACCGTTCAATTCTACCACTTTAAACCATTGATTTGGATTACCTGTAACAGGTGATCTTGAAAAACCTACTTCACTTTGAAAGTTTCCGTATCTATTAACATTATTTTGATCTACATCGTTTATATATAAATTATCAGTCAAAGAAGACCCTGAACCAGCTGTTAGTGGTAGATAAACTCCTGAAGGATCTACCGCTGACGCTGCCGCATCTGCATAAGCAGTTGTTGCTATTAATGTACTATTAGTACCAGCTGTTTGGGTTACACCTGTGGTAGCCGTGTTAATTGTACCGTTTAGGTCACCTAAAAACGTTGGTGCGGTTACATCACCTGCGAAAGTTGCATTACCAGTTCCACCATCTAATATTAAAGAGTTTATTTGGGAAGTTTCATCTTTGAAATACATATCCCCATTGGAAAGAAATTGACCCCAAGCTTTACTTGTATCTTTGTAATATATTACAGGGTTACCACCGCCTGAGCTATCTATAGTAAGCGTATTATTACCTGAGGTTTGTACCATTGCAATATCACCCGCAAAAGTTGTATCATTACCACTAACTGTTATTGGTGCATTACCTAAAGTTTCTGAATCTGTAACAGAACCAGCGCCTTCCCATAAAGCTACAGTTTGACCTGTACCTACACCTGACAACACAGATGAGTTATCTATTTTTTGCCATTGACCAGTACCACTAACATCGTTGTATATAACCCAATCCCCAGTTTCCCAAGTATCAGGTTCAGTACCTGTTCCGTTAGGCTCAGCAGTACCAGCGGCACTACAGATGTAATAGTAGCCAGATGTTTGAGTCACACCACTTAAATCAGGTGAACCATAGCCACCACCACTTGGATCCCAAGCACCTCTATATATTGTAGCTCCAGTAATTAAACCGTCTACATAACCTTTTGTTGTTAGAGTTGACGACGCGTCTCCAGAGGATGTAGCTGCACTAAATGCTTGAGCCACAAAGGTTGCATCACCAGAGGTTTCTGCTAAGCTTAAAAAGTAAGAATTTTGTGTAACGTTGTAAATGCCAAATGTTCCATTATTATTTATAATAGAATAATCATCTTCACCTGTGTCCGTACTATATAAATTAAACCTTGGATAAGCTCCATAAACAGTTGATGTGCTCCCACTAACAGTTAAGTTACCCCCAACAGCAACATCACCTGTTGTCTGTAAATTAGCTAAAAACTTAAAACTTAGAGTATCTGCTGTTGGAGAAAAATCAACTCTTGTTCCTGTTATTATTGTATCATAACCATAAATACCCCTTCTCATAGCAAGATGCTGGCCATAATCAGGACTATTTAATAATAATTTTTTTGAAAAGGTTGCATCATCACCTGTTAGTGATCCATCTATAGTAACAGTTCCATTTGAGTTAACATCCAGTATCGGTACACCAGATATATCTGACACAGCGAATATAGATCCGCTTAAGTCGTCGGTTACTGAAAACAGTTGCCCTTGTGAACCCTGTATGTCTACAACAGTGCCGCCTGATGCGCCTGTAACAATTAGACCTTTTTTTATTTTAAATTCGTTTGCCATATTATTATTATCTTTTTTTCAATATCCAAAAAGTTGTTATATAAATGTATTTTTTAAATTGTATAATTTTCTATGTAATCAACACAGTCTTGTCTAGTGTTTGATCCAAACCATCTGCTCATATTTTCTTCATCTTGAACCATATACTTAAAACAATGCATTAAGCAATTTGGACATTTTTTTATTTCACTCTCAGGTATTTCTACTATTATAAAAATTGGTATCATAATCCAAATCTGTTTTTTTGAGCATTAAAATTTTGAATAATTTCACTATCACTTAAGCCTCTATTGTATATTCTATTAGATGTTATATCAACATTTGAGTGAGGTTCAGAGCTGATAACCCAAGTACCACCAACGTTATATAAATTCAACCCTGAACCAAAGTTAGTATTATACCTTTCAACACCATCTATCCATATGATAAACCTATTATCTCTTCGCATTCCAACTATATGATGCCAGTTATCATAAGAAACGCTAAAACTTGGATGTTGGTAAGTTCTACCTCCAGAAGCATTTGTAAAACCAATCATAGTGTATATAGAACTTCCTATTTGAAAAAACCTAAAATCATATCTACCAAATATTGTATCACAACAACCTGTATTTATACCTCCAGTAATTGGTTTATACCACGTTTCTATGGTTAAATCGGTTGTGCTTTGCCAAGCTGTTGGAGGCGTAAGCGAGGATCTGTCACTAGTGTAGTTCATAGTACCCGCACTGTAAACTCCAGCAGGAATCGTCCAAGCAGCCTTTGTTGGACTTAAATCATACCACTTTGTACCCGTGCCCGGATAGCTTCTTTCGCTACCTGCATCTAATGATAGTACTAATCCATCTGTTACTATATCTGGTCCTACGTACATTATATAAATCTGTTTTTTTGTGCGTTATAATTTTGTAATACTTCAGAAGCGGATAATGTTTTGTTATACGCTTTAAAAGACGGTATATCGCCCTCATAGTATTGAATATTCCCCCAAGAGCCTATTGTAGCGGTAGAAGAAGCGTCAATACCTGTAAATGGACCCTCGCTCCCTTGCATTAACAACGTTCCATTTTTGTAACACTTAGTTGTAGTTGTAGTATAGTTAAAAGTTACGGTTAGGTTTGCCCATTCACCTGCTACAATAGCGCCCGCTGCTGAATTTATTGAGTTGGCGAAAAAGTCAAATCTCAACATCCCATTAGTGTATATCCTCCAATGTATATTTTGTTTTGAAGCGCTTGCGTAATTATACCCAAAAAAAGTATCTTCCGAGCCACCATCCCACTTAATCCAAGTGCTTAAAGTAAAACTTGCGTTTTGTAGATTCAGTAGTCCTGTTCCCATATCAATCTTATTATCTACGCCATCAAATTCCCAATAACCGCCATTAGCGCTATTAAATGCTACCCCATTAACTAAAGTTCCAGTAGAACTATCTATTATATTACTAACAGTAGTACCTGATCCTGGATAACTTCTTGTACTTCCAGCATCTACTGCAAACACTAATCCGTCTGTTATTATATCTGGTCCTCCGTACGCTCCCATATTATTCTTCGTCTATTGGACTAGTCCATTCTGGAGTAGCCATTATTGCTAAAATCTCTTCGTGAGTATAAGGTCCTTCGTATGAACTTAAAGTTGATACAAATGCAGGCTCTGTACCTTCCCACTTTAATACGGTTTGTAAACTATCAACTGATAGTCTAACTGTTTGTTCCGATGTTTCCATAACTTGATTGAAATCAACCAATGCTATTTCAGACATATTTATTGTAATATATGTTATCATAATCCAAATCTTGATTTTTGTGCGTTATAATTTTGTGTTACTTCAGCTTGAGTTAATGCTTTTGAATACATTAAAACCCTAGACATTGACCCATTCCAGTTTCTTCCACCCAATCCCCATTTAGCTAAATTTAAATACTCAGTGCCATCGTAAGTAATAGTGGGAGCCGTAGCCGTTTTAACATTTACTCCGTTTAAATAAATCTTTCTTTCATTACCAGTAGATGAATATGTTAATATTACTTGAGACCATATACCTGCTGGAATATTTAAACTAGAAGTAGTAGTACCCATTGCGTAAAAATAATAATTATTTAACGAATTGCCAGCTTGTTGAAAAACCCAACTTCTTGAGCCTGTGTGGTTATTATCTATTATGTCAGCATATGTAACTTGTGATGTGCCGGGATTCACCCATAAGCAAACAGAAAAAACTTGTAGAGTTAAATCACCTCCTATAGCTACAAAGTCGTCACTGCCATCAAAATCAAATGACCCTCCATTTGCTGAAGAAAATACAGGGCCATTTGTAAGCACACCATTGTTACCGCTGCCGCTTAAATCATTCCAAGCGGTTCCTGATCCAGGGTAGCTTCTTTCACTTCCAGCGTCTAATGCTAGTATTAATCCATCCGTTACTATATTTGGTCCTCTATAAAATCCCATTATATTGCTCTTATTAATGATTTAACACTCCAGTCATCTGAAGTCACTGTTGCTAACAATCTCATATTAGTTCCTGATATATCTACGCTTAATGTAACATCTGATGTGTCACCTAAGTCATTTGTCGATGTTTCTGTAAACTCCACGTTTGTTCCATCGTGACAAGCATATACCGTACCTGATCTTACATTCGTGCCTTTCTTAACTACAAAGTCAAAGAAAGCCGCTGCATAGGTAGCGTGTGCAACTTGAGCAACTACTTCAACTCCTGTGTCTATGTCTGTGTTTTCTTGGTTTGAAAGTAAAGCTGATTGTATTTTTATATTTCCTGCTACATCTAGTTTTTCGCTAGGACTAGTCGTCCCGATACCTACGTTGTTGTTAGACTGTAAAATTGTTATATTATTAGTAGATACTCCATTACCTGTACCAAAACCTAGTCTTCCATTTTCTGCAGATAAATAAGCCTGAGTATCATCATCAGCAAGTAGTATTGAAGCCTTATTGTCGGAAGACTTAAAATAAGCCACTACATCATTAGAAGTGTTAACGTGCAAAGGGAAAGAAGGGGTAGTCGTTCCGATCCCTACGTTGTTAGTGTCTTTTTCAATAAACAAACCGTCATTACCGTCTGCTTTAATATGTATGCTGTTCCAAGCGTTTCCTCCAGTGTCAGCTCCAGATATTAAAAATTCAGTAGCACTGCTACCGTTCATTGATAAGCCAGTAGTAACATTCCCTATTTTAACAATTCCGTTTACTTCAAGCTTTCCGTTAGGATTAGTCACCCCGATACCGACGTTGCCTGAACTATCAATACGCATTCTTTCAGCAGCATTAACACCAATTCTAAAGTAATTTGATATATGATTATACTCCAAATATCCAACATCTTCATCAGCGGTATCTCCAAGGAACACACGAGATAAACCTCCAGTTCCAATTATTTTTACAGTAGCATATGTATCACTTACCTTTAAAGATCCTCCAATAACATCTAACTTTGCCCCCGGACTAGTCGTTCCGATACCAGTTCTACCATATTGATCTATAGTAAAAACATCCTGAAGCCCAAGAAGAGTTCCACCACTATCAGTAAGCTCTTGCTGTATCTTAAAAACAGAAGACCCATTATCTGAATCGGAGCGAACAGCTCCTAATTTAACACCGTACCTACCTACATTATCAGCTCCACTGGTTTTGAAAAAAACTGAAGGACCCCCTCCGACACCTACAGTATTTGATAATTTAATAACCTCTGTAAAGTTAGTGCTGAGGTCACCGCTTTGGATATGTAGTTTTGTTATAGGAGTAGTCGTCCCGATACCTACGTTACCATTAGCTAAAAAAGTGGTTGAAACAGCGTTGCCAGGCCTCACAGTCATATATCCTGAAGACTGGATTCTTAATTCCCCGTTATTACCTGTTAGGTAATGGTTGTCAGTACTTGTAATATCCTGAAGCCTTATAGAAGGTTCATTAGCTCTTATATGCAAAGGAGTAGTAGGAGTAGGAGTTCCGATCCCGACGTTACCGTTAGCAAGAATCCTTAACCTCTCTACGGTGTTTGCAGATGCCGTACTAGAAGTAGTGTCGTTGACTTCTATAGCAAAGTAAGGTAAGTTAGTTTTACTATTTCTCCCATATCCTTTTATCTTGGCTGCCGGTATATTGCCGTTATAAGTAAATTGTAAAGTTTTAGGTGACTCTCCAAAGGTGTTATCGATACTCATAGTAGTACCGCTAGATGAAGTGGCACCTCTAACATCCAATGAAGTTTGTGGACTAGTCGTTCCGATCCCGACGTTGCTCCCATCGAGAATAAGTCCTACCCCAGATGTTGTATTTAATTGTACTTTTCCAGTACCACCACCTGAACCGACTGTAACAGTGCTCGTACCTTGTAAGATAGTGCTGCCTGCTATTTTATACGCGGTAGCTTGAACATTTCCTGCAAAAGTCGCATTGTTTCCACTAATAGTAATTGGAGAATTACCTAGTGTATCACCATCTGGCGTCCACATAGCAACGGTGTTTAAAGTACCTGATCCTGCTGGTACGCCTGGTATAGCTGAGCCATCGATCCAAGTTGGTGATGCGTTTCCGTTTGATTTCAGTATTTGACCTGAAACTCCGTAATCATTCCCCCCAGATCCAAAAGCAAAAGCACCAGTGTTTCTAAGCCTAAATATTTCTGTGCCGTTATATTTAAATTTATAAGATCCAACGCTAGATGCATAATTAGTATCAAAAGTATAATTACCTCCATTGTCAAAAGGATGCATAGACCCATAACCTATACTACCGTTGTCTTGTCCAAAATAATATGAGTTTGAAGAATTATATGGTATTCTTATTCTACCATTAACTTGTAATTTTTGTGTTGGACTAGTCGTCCCGATCCCTACGTTACCGTTATTATCAATACGCATTCTTTCACTACCAACAGTTTCATCGGTAAAAACTAATGAATAGTTATTGGAACGAACTGAATAGTACCTCTGACTATTCTGAACACCAATTCCAGTGGGGTTTGATGTCTGGCTGTAAACGTGTAGTAATTGTGTAGGATTATTCGTTCCGATCCCGACGTTGCCGCCATTCGGATTTAACAATAATTGAAAAGCTAAATTGTCAGTTTCTCTCATTGATTGAATCCAAGTTCCATAATTAGGAGACCCAGCAAGTGAGCCAGAATATAAACCGACAGAACCTGTACCAACGTTTCCAACTATTTTAGAAACAGCTGTTGTTGATGAAATTGTATTACTTGCGGTTCCTCTTGTTTCTAATTTTACCTGTGGACTTGTCGTCCCGATACCTACGTTGCCGTTAGCTAAAGCTGTTAAGGTAGCTGAACCACCTGTAGCTAAAGTAAGTGACGTATCATTTACCCCTGTTATATACTGCTGACTATTTCCAAAATCTATTTCGTCTCCACTATTTAATTGTATACCTCCAGAAAAATAAGATTTTCCAGCTACTGCTAATTTATAGCTAGGACTCGTTGTACCAATACCAACGTTACCTGCTGGATTAATACGCATAGCTTCAATAACTCCAGTAGAAGAATCTGCGCTAGCATCACTAGAAACAAAAAACCTCAGATCTCCGTCATTACTTTCACCAGTATTATGAGATGTAATACCAGCAGCGTGATATTGATAATTTCCAGAATCACTATCAGTATTTAACCATCTTATACCACCTATCTCTGTATTGGGTCCTGAATTTGAACCAACAAAGTTGAGAAGTCTAGTGACTGAAGTATTAGAACCAGGGAAAGTAGTTGCTTCATCAATACTTAGCCTTATTGCATTAGTAGCTATATTTGATGCCACTCCTATTGTTCCAGATGATTGTAACTTATATGTAGGACTAGTTGTCCCGATACCGACGTTACCATCTCCTTGTATAAGAAATTTGACCCCAGAGTATCCCGTTGAAAACTCATAACCACCCGTTGTAGCTCCTTGGTATAAAGTACTAAAAACCATTCTAGCGTCTGAGGGTCTATTTAGCATTATGCTGGTCCTATTGCCTGACTTTAAGTAATACCCTCCTGAAATGTTTAAATTACCGTTTAATATATCTAATTTCTCGCTAGGACTTTCTGTTCCAATACCTACCTTGCCGGCGAAATATCCACTATTTAAAAATCTTAATGCCATGCATTATAAGTATTAGGTTATACGTAAACAAGTAGCGCAGCGTAAACATCGCTTGCTACACTTCCTGTAAAAGCAAAGGAAATAGTTCCTGTTCCGCTTCTTGCAACATCAGCATACACTGTTTCGTAAGGTGATGCTATTTGAGTTATTTCAGCCTTTACGTTTGCGGCTAAAGCACTTGTTCCAAAAAGACTAGTATCTGTTAAGTCTATTGTAAATGTTGTTAATCCTCCAGCCTCTGCTCTTGTACAAGGAGCTGTGTTATTTAAATCTTGCTTGGCTCCATAAGGGTTTGCTTGAGGTTTTAATTGTACCCAGCCAGTTGCTGATACATCAAAGCTTGCTGAATCAAAACCAGCTACACCTTTTTCAGTACTTGCATCATTTGCACCTGAACCGGCTATATTAGCATCTTGAATAACAAAAGTGTAAGCTGTCGATGCTGGATTTGTATTAACTGCAATAGCTGCATTAGCAAAGATCATATCTCCAACCTCAACTGAAATTGTAGTATCACTGAATGTTATATCTCCATCCACAGTAACCACAAAGTAATCACCTAAGTCTAAAGCAATATTAGCTGAACCACTAATAACAGGGGAACCTGGATCAGTAGAGGCGTCATAACCACCTTTAAACAATCCAATACCAGCAACTAGTTGTTCTACTTGACCTAAGTTAGGTGCGCTTGTAGCTGCTGTTGCGGCTGGAACTGTTACTTGCCCAACAACTGTTAATGCTCCATCTATGGAAGCATCATTATCAACTTGTAAGTCATTTCCAATTGTAACATCAGAGGGTTGACTTATAACTATCGTCCCTGCTGTCGCTGATTGTGCAACCTCTATTTCACCAGCTGTACCTATAAGCGTAACAGTATCTACAACTCCATTATTGTCTGTTAAATCAATATCAGCACCGCTTGATGCGTTTGCTTTAGACGTTAGATCATATGTTGTATCATCTGAAGCTGGTAGTGTAACTGTTTTTACGTTAACCGCTGTCACGTGACCTGTAGCGCTAGTTGTTATAGTATCAACTGCAGTAAATGTGCCGCCGTAAGCAGGTGCAGCAGTGCCTGTCGTGTCAGTTCTAGTTATATCAGCATGATTAATAGTTGGTGTTGGACCGTTTTCGTTTGTGATATCTATATCAGTTCCTTCTATTAATGCGGTTATATCACCTGATACAGAAACCCACTTATATGTTTTAGGATTTGTAGCTGGTAGTATTTCCTCTGTTATTCTTAATGTTTGACTAACAGTGTTAAAATATATTTGCCCCGGAGTATCAGCTGTAGGCTCTACAGCCAAGTTCTGTATCGCAGCATTGTTTATGTAGTTCTTATTAAGATCTAACGAATTTAAATAATTAATTGCCATGTTCTTTTATTTTTAGCTTGTTTTTTAGTTGAAGTATGCTTTGCCTGCA
>Ga0233414_10000770_pt1 | contig 12830 bp, 13 predicted proteins | sample Na_anoxic_10_MG_FD_189020 | JGI IMG/M metagenome (GOLD analysis project Ga0233414, IMG submission 189020) | Seawater microbial communities from Saanich Inlet, British Columbia, Canada - Na_anoxic_10_MG | ecosystem: Environmental > Aquatic > Marine > Inlet | place: Canada: British Columbia...
GACGCATCCTATCGACTGCCTCGGCAAGGACAGGTCCCCCCACTGCCTCTATATCAATTACTGGGATATCCAGCAGGATCTTTAGCTCTGCTCCAAGTTCCGATAGAAGCTTTTCATAAACAAACATCACCTTTTTTGTTGCAGAACCGCAGCTTAAAAGTTCAGAGAGGACCTCAGACAAGGGAATAAGGCTGAAAAAATCCTTTGAAAGCCTGGGAGAATCGCGGTCCGAAAGTTCACGTATTCGGTTAAGAACACCAACAGTCAATGGTTTTTTGCACACCGGACATACACCTTGATATTTACCAGTTTCTGCTGGTTGAAGTCTGATACCACATTTACGGTGGCCATCCATGTGGTATTTTCCTTCCTCTGGGAAGAATTCGATAGTCCCTATAAAACCATGTCCTTTGGTCATTGCCTGGATCATATGCGTGTAATCCAGCTTCGTATCAAAAAGATTTGCCTCACGTCCTAATTTGCTTGGGGAGTGTGCATCGGAATTAGAAACCAGGAGATAGTTATCCAGAAATGATATAAGCCGATTCATGGGGGGGTCAGAGGACAGTCCTGTTTCTAAGGCATGAATGTATCCTGTGAGATCTTCAAAGCATTCTTCTAATGTGTTAAACCCTGACTTCGACCCAAAAACAGAAAACCATGGAGTCCATATATGGGCAGGGATAAAAAAGGCCCTCTCACTTGCTTCAAGGGTAATTTCCAGCAAATCCCTTGAGTCAAGGCCCAAGATTGGCCTGCCATCAGAAGTGATATTGCCAATTCGACCTAATCGTTCGTTTAACCTGATCACAGAATCCAAGTCGGGCATGAGAACCAGATTGTGGACCTTTCTAACCGTTCCATTTTTTTTATAAATACAACTAATCTCACCCGAGAGCAAAAACCTCGACGGTGCGAGGCAGGAATACGGAACCTGCGAATCTACTTTTTTTTGAAGATCAGTTTTTAGCTTATAGAGCCCCTCCTCTGCCTCGACCAATTTCTCTTGAAGTTCCGACATCCAGCCTGGATGAGTAAAATCTCCTGTACCTATAACGGTGATCCCTTTTTTTTGTGCCCAAAGGGAAAGATTTTCAGGATTCAGGGTCTTGGAGGTGGCTCTGGAAAAGTGAGAGTGGATATGAAGATCAGCAATATATTTCATAGTTTCAAAGAAACTATATTCAAAAAGTCATGTCAAACTATCTTTTATCGAGAGAAGAGGGGAACTGCAAAAGTGGTTGAGATTTTGATATCTTTATCATATTGTGATTTTTAAAGGAAACAGCTAAAGCCATTATTTGTCCGCAATGCTGCTATAGGAGACCCAGAGATGAAATACCTCGTGACTGGTGGAGCAGGTTTTATCGGATCACATATCTGTAAAGCACTTGTCGAAAAGGGCGGCGAAGTCGTGGTCCTTGATAACTTAAATACTGGCAAACGCGAAAATCTGGCAGAGTTGAAAGATAACTTTAGTTTCATTTACGGTGACATAAGAGACCTTGAAATTGTGCGTCAATCAATGAAGGATGTTGATATCGTCTATCATGAGGCCGCGATTGCCAGTGTACCAGACAGCGTGGAAGATCCCCTCTACACACACGATGTCAATCTGACCGGCATGCTCAATGTCCTCATTGCTGCTAAGGAGTTAGGAATCAGGCGTCTGGTATACGCCTCAAGCGCCGCTACTTATGGCGATGACCCTGTGGTCCCTAAGGTTGAAACCATGAACCCTGAATTCCTCAGCCCTTATGCCTTCCACAAATATGCCGGGGAAATCTATGCCCAGCAGTTCGGCCTGCATTATGGTCTGGAGACAGTGGGGCTGAGATATTTTAACGTCTTCGGTCCGCGTCAAGATCCATCCAGCATGTACTCAGGAGTAATCAGCCTCTTCATGGAGTGTTTTATGAATAACTGCGAGCCTACTGTCTTTGGCGATGGCGAACAGACCCGCGACTTTATCTTTGTGAAAGACGTAGTCCAGGCGAACATTTTGGCCGGGCATTCTGAAGGTCACGAAAATAATGTCTTCAACGTCGGCTTAGGCAAGCAGACCAGCCTCAATCAACTCCTCGATTACCTCCGCGAACTTACAGGTAAAAACCTGAACGCAATCTATACCGACCCCAGGCCAGGTGACATCCGTCACTCACTTTCTGATAATTCCAAGATCATCAAGGCTTACGGATTCAAACCTGAATACACGGTTTCGGAAGGTCTCAGAGTGACATACGAATGGTTCCTGGGCCAATCTTCTTCTTGATTCATCCACAGTCTGTTAGATACCGATCAGACAATCTGAGACCTTTGCTTTTCTTTGACAGTTGGAGAGGGGGCAGCCCCTTGAAACGCTCTGTTTTCATCTGTAATTCCTGCCTGTTAGAGGAGTTATTTACTTGCTGATGGACGTCCCCCAGATCCCTCTCAAATTCTTAACGCAGGAAGCATAATTTCTTCAAGTTGCTTTCTTTGGTTTTCAAAGCTCTCTTTATCTTTTACCTTATCAAATTTGATCATTTTCCCAAACCGAAGCACTACCTTGGAAAAGGGTTTTGGAAGAAGAAATTTATCCCAGCTGTTGAAATACCATCCATTTTCTGCAGAAACATAAAAAGGAACAACCACGGCATTGGCAACATGCGCTAGACGTATTACACCAGCTTTGACGCAGCCTGAAGGGCCTTTCGGTCCATCTACAATATGCCCTGCAAGTTTTGTTTCCTTGAATTTAGCAACCATATATTCTAAAGCTTCCCGCCCACCTCTTGAAGAAGAACCACGAACTGGATACCAGCCGGAACGCTTAGCCACACCGGCTACAATTTCTCCATCTTTACTTTGGCTAATCATGATACAAGGGTTGAAGACTTTATAATTTTGGAAATGGCGAATAGCAGAAAAAAACTGTTGATGCCAAGCGCAAAATAAAACAGCTCCCCCACTGTTAAGATAATCCATCCACTCTTGCTCATTTTCAACTTTTAGACGAAATGTCCATGTATAAGCTCGAGTAAATCGATAAAGGAAAGATATGAATGGTTCTGATGTAAGGAAACTGCTTATTTTTATTCCCAAGGTGGTACTCCCTATGTTGCTTTTGGTTGATAAGAAGTTGCTTTTTTAACTTATGTGCGAAGGGACGCTCTTTAAAAATTAACTAATTCAATTTATCAGTATAAAATTTCTTTCTTTGGCTATGAACTCCCCCCTTTCTACTGCAAACCCCACTCCAGCAATTTTCTTGGCATTATTATTGATTGATATCATTATAATACGATGTCAACTAAATTATTAAAGAGCGTCCCGATTTCACAAGAGATATTTGCTATCAAGCAAAAAAAATAGCGATATTTTTTGCTTGATAGCAAATTATTCAGGTAGAAGGGAAAACGGGCATAAGTAAATAATTAACTCATTCTCTAAACCAATAATTGTTCTTTTCAGAAATGCACTCCCATTTCTTTACTGCATACCCCAGATCTTTGACCTCCTAATAACAAAACAACCCACGATCTCTGCCTTTATCTTCTCCTTGCTCCTGGAGTAAATGATTTTTTGTCTGTCTTTAATATGCCCGCCCCTATATCCGTTAGTAGTGGTAACGCAATTGGGCGATATGAATTGCATCTTCCGATATCTTATAAACGAATCGGTGTTCATCATTGATTCTTCGGGACCAGTATCCGGAAAGAGCGTGCTTAAGTGGCTCAGGTTTTCCAATACCCTCAAACGGATTCCGCTTTGTTTCTTTGATGAGAGCATTAATACGGCGGAGAATCTTTTTATCGGTTTTTTGCCAAAAGAGATAATCATCCCAAGCGTGGTCAGAGAAGATTAGTTTCACTCTAAAAGTTCCTTTTCGCTCCCCATATCGTTTTCAAGTTGAGCGATCGATTCGATTAAACGCCTGGTGTTTTTGGGAGAACGTAGGAGATAAGTCGTTTCTTCAAGGGCGGCATAGTCCTCAAGTGACATAATGACCACAGAATTACTGGCTTTACGTGTTACAATCACCGGTGCGTGGTCTTCGCATACTTTTTCCATCGTTTTTGCAAGATTTTGTCTCGCTGATGTATAGGTTATTGCGTCCATAATGCACCTCCTGTACAACTTATTGTACAATTAAAATTTATGTTGTCAAGGAAATATTCGTGGTAAAGGGGGAGGGAGATACATTATTACTATTGAGTAATTAATGTCATGGAGGTATATTTATAACAGTTTACAGGGTTCAGGGGTCGGGAGAAAGCCCTCATTGAGGTGTGCCGTGTCTGAGATTAAAGCAGTTATTGCTGATGATGAAAAGCAACTGAGAATATCCTTAAAGGCCAAACTGGCTGAACTTTGGCCTGACCTCATCATCTGTGGAGAGGCAAAAAATGGCCTTGAGGCCATAGAACTGATCCAAAATAACTCCCCTGACATAGCCTTTCTTGATATTAGAATGCCAGGGCTTTCCGGCATTGAAGTGGCCAAAAGGATTACCGGGACTTGCAGGGTTATCTTTATCACTGCCTATGATCAATATGCCATCGAGGCGTTTGAAAATGAAGCTCTCGACTATATTTTAAAGCCAGTAGCCAAAAAGAGGCTTGAAAAAACAGTCAAAAGACTCAAGAAACAGATTGCCTCGTCACCCGGATCTCTACTGGGTACATCTGAGGCAGTAGAACGGGTTATAGAATCATTAAGAGACAAGATTTCGCCGGGATATTTACAGTGGATAAAGGCCCAGCATGGAGACGGTATCCAGCTCATTCCCGTGGATGAGGTGTATTACTTTAAGGCCAGCGATAAATACACAATGGTAATAACAAAAGAAAAGGAATCGCTTATAAAGAAAAGTATTAAGGAGTTAGCTGAAGAACTGGATCCTAATAAATTCTGGCGCATCCACCGGGGAACCATTGTCAATGTAGGCTGCATCACCAAGACAAGCCGTTCATTAACCGGCCGCAGTCTTATAAAACTCAGAGATCGGCCAGAAGTCCTCACTGTGAGCAGGACCTATACCCACCTCCTTAAGCAAATGTAAAACCAAGATATTCCTTCCGTTTATGGCATATTGGAATTGATACTTTACTATAATTTCAATAAAGTGTATGAGATCTTAAACACAGATTATATACATAAATAAAAAACATATGGTAATAATCCAATGAATCGCTATCTTCCATTGATCTTGGCCGGGGTTTTTTTGAATGCCTTAGCCCAGATCTTTCTCAAACAGGGAATGAATAAGATAGGCCCCTTTGCTTTTACTATCACAGGCCTTATTCCACTTGGATTGAAGGTAGCATTTAATCCCCACGTACTCTTGGGGATGCTCTGTTACGCCGTCAGTATTGTGCTATGGCTCATGGTCCTCTCCAGGGTGGACGTGAGTTATGCTTATCCCATGCTAAGCGTGGGATACATAATCGCTGCCCTTGCTGGGATGGCCTTTTTTGGCGAGGTACTTGGGTTTTCCCGCTGGGCCGGGATTTTTGTTATCTGTTTTGGAGTCTATTTAATAACACGGAGTGGATGATAAAACGTATTAAGCTTTGAAGCGATACGAGACCTTCACACATGATCTTAGCTTTTATCTGTGTGCACTCTGCGTTTATAGTAAGAGAAATGAACATGCAGTGTATATTCCAGGAAGACAATTATCCTGTTATTCCTGTTTATCCTGTCTAAAAATAGCTGAACTGTTACGAACAGTCGAGAAATTGGACCATGAGAAGTGAATTCCTGCCATTTTCGCGTCCATCCATTACGGAAGAAGATATTGCCGCCATTGGTGATGTTCTTCGTTCAGGATGGATCACTACCGGCCAAAAGAGCGCTGAATTTGAACAAAGGTTTTGTGAGTACGTTGGTTGTGCCGGATCAGTGGCGTTATATTCTGCAACAGCCGGTATGCACCTATTGCTCCAGGCCCTGAGTATTGGGCCAGGAGACGAAGTTATTACTCCCTCAATGACGTGGGTTTCCACCGTGAATCTCATTGTCCTTGCAGGCGCTGCTCCGGTATTCGCTGACATCGACAGGGACACATTGATGGTTTCTGAAAACTCGATAAAGGAATGCCTGACCCCCCGGACGCGCCTGATTGTTCCTGTCCACTTTGCCGGTGCTCCGTTCGATATGGGGCCTATCCGCCAAATTGTAAACAAAAAGAGCATTTTCCTCGCAGAAGATGCCGCACATGCACTTGGCACAGAATACATGGACGAACGTATCGGTATGAAAGGCACTTCGATTTTCTCTTTTCATCCCATAAAAAATATTACTACGGCAGAAGGTGGCATGTTTTGTTCCGACGATCAGGAACTCTTGGACCGCATTCGACGATTGAAGTTTCACGGTCTTGGCGTGGATGCATATGATCGCCATACACAAGGTCGATCTCCTCAGGCACAGGTGCTGGAGCCGGGGTACAAATATAATATGACGGATATCTCGGCAGCCCTGGGATTAAGGCAATTGCTGCGTATTGACGAATTCAACAAGAAGAGAACAGAGCTGGCCATGAGATACCGTGAACGCCTTTTAGAGGTCGATGAAATTATGCCGCTTTCTGACCCGACCTATGACATAAAACACGCGTGGCATCTTTTCATAGTGCGCTTAGATACCGACAACACCAGCCTATGCCGGGAAGAATTTATGCACGAATTGAAAAAGCGAAATATTGGGACCGGACTTCACTTCCTTGCTGTGCATCTTCAAAAATACTACACAGATACAATTGGAACTCACAGGGGTATGTTGCCCAATACCGAATGGAACTCCGACAGGATATGTTCATTACCCCTATTTCCAGGCATGACCATTGAAGATGTGGATGATGTTGTAGATGCCATAAAGGAGGTCTTGAAAAGATGAACAAGGCCTCTCTAATATCCGTTGTTATCCCCGTGTTTAACGAGGAGGTTAATCTTAAAGAACTCATCAGCCGGTGCCTGAAAGTATGCGAGGGGATTAAAAGGCCATTTGAGATCATTCTTGTTGATGATGGCAGTACTGACGGGTCTACAAACCAGATCTCTGAAGCGGCAGGGCATAATATCGGGAAAATCGTAGGTGTGCTTTTAAATAGAAATTATGGCCAGCATGCAGCAGTGATGGCCGGCTTTGCAGAATCAAAGGGTGATATTGTCATTACACTTGATGCTGATCTTCAAAACCCGCCCGAGGAAATCCCGAAACTGATTGATAAGATCGAGGAAGGGTTTGATGTTGTAGGCAGCATCAGGGTTCCAAGACGTGATACTGTCTTCCGAAGAATTGCCTCTTCCATGATAAATAAAGCTGTGCAGAGGTCCACTGGAGTCAACATGCACGACTATGGGTGCATGCTTCGGGCCTATCGCCGAGACATAGTGGATGCCATGCTTGAGTGTCATGAGCACAGCACCTTTATCCCTGTTCTTGCCAACAGTTTTGCCCAAGATACTACGGAAATCGAGGTCCACCATGAAAGACGTTCTGGAGGCGATTCAAAGTACGGATTATGGAAACTTATCAACCTCCAGTTTGACCTTTTGACAAGTATGAGTGTTTTTCCGCTGCGCCTTTTAAATATACTTGGTGGAATAGTATCTGCCGTCGGGGTTGGTTTGGGAATATTCATTATTGTTATGAGGTTGGTTTATGGAACTGTCTGGGCCGCGCAAGGTGTCTTCACGCTGTTTGCCATTCTCTTCATATTCATAGGTGCGCAATTCATTGGAATGGGCCTTCTCGGCGAATATATCGGGAGGATTTATCAGGATGTCAGGGCGCGTCCCCGTTATTTTGTTAGGGAAATTGTTGGTGGAAGCAGCAGGGGGAAATAAAATTTGTAAGCGTTCACAGGTTCAAGCCTGCCCTGGCGCGACTTGTTGTACATTCCTTGCACGACCGCACTGAATGCTACGCCAAGAGTTTTTAGACAATGGGACAGGGAAGCCAGGTCTGGGCCAGGGGTTCAACGTTCAGGGTTAGGGGCTTTGTGGGGATGCCGTATGGTGATAAGAACACAACCTTTGAACCCCTGAACTTTTGAACCCGTGAACGGTTACTAAATATTTAAACTGTTACGATTTCAGGAGGTATATATGAAAGCAGTGGTTTTGGCATATCATAACATCGGTTGCGCCGGTGTGAAGGCATTGTTGCGCAATGGGTTCGAAATTGCTGCAATTTTTACACACAAAGACGTATCAGGGGAAAATATCTGGTTTGACTCTGTTGCAGAGCTTGCCGCATCCCTGAACATAACGGTATTTGCTCCTGAGGATATCAATCACCAGATTTGGGTTAGAAAAATCATAGAGCTTGAGCCTGATATCATCTTTTCGTTTTATTACCGAAACATGGTTTCACCATCCATACTCGATATTCCGCCAGAGGGATGCCTTAATCTCCATGGATCTCTTCTTCCCAAATATCGTGGCAGGTGTCCAATCAATTGGGTCCTTGTAAACGGAGAAAAAGAAACCGGTGTCACCCTTCATTACATGACCCCTAAACCCGATGACGGTGATATTTTATACCAGAAAAAAACCATAATCTCGGATGATGACACTGCGATGTCCCTTCATAAAAAAGCAGTGAAGGCATCCGCAGACCTCTTAGATGAGATTCTTCCACAAATAAAAGATGGTACCGCTCAAAGTTTTCCCCAGGATCATTCCAAGGCCACATATTACGGCGGGCGTAGTCCAGAGGACGGAGAAATAGATTGGAGCAAGGATGCCATTGAAATCAGGAACCTGGTCAGGGCAGTAACAAGCCCTTATCCTGGTGCATTTAGCTATATTGGCGCCAGAAAATGCCTGTTTTGGGCGGTTACGGAAATGCCTGTCAGCGATTACAGGCCAGGGCCGGGCAACGTCATATCGACCGATCCACTTATTATTGCTTGCGGCAATGGGTCGGTTCAGGTGGATTTCGGCCAGCAGGAGGAGGGCGTGTACATGACTGGCGGGCAACTTGCACGCGAACTCAGGCTTTTAAAAGACATGACGTTTGGGCCATCTCCAAGCAGCAGGTTGAGGTCAAAGAAAAAAAAGAACGTCCTTATCTTAGGCGTTGATGGCTTTATAGGTAATGCATTTGGCGAACGGCTTCTTGATAGCGGAAAATATGAAGTGCATGGTATGGACCTGCGGTCAGACTATATTCTGCCGCTTCTTGACAAACCGGGATTCCATTTCAGTGAAGGTGATATTTCCATCCACCGTGAATGGATCGAATACCACATCAGAAAATGTGATATTGTAATTCCTCTGGTGGCAATCGCAACGCCGATTGAATATACCCGGAACCCATTAAGGGTGTTTGAACTCGATTTTGAAGAAAACCTGCGGGTTGTCCGGTATTGTGTGAAATACAAAAAGCGGGTTGTTTTTCCATCGACTTCTGAGGTTTATGGGATGTGTGATGAAGAAGAATTTGATGAGAACAATTCAAGATTAGTCTTGGGCCCAATCCGGATGCAGCGCTGGATCTATTCCTGCTGTAAACAATTGCTTGACAGGGTTATTTGGGCTTACGGAAAAGAAGGGCTAAGGTTTACACTGTTCCGGCCGTTCAACTGGATCGGACCAAGGCTCGATAGTTTAGAGTCTGCCCGAATTGGGAGTTCGCGAGCAATCACTCAACTGATTTTAAATCTCGTGGAGGGAACCCCTATCCAGCTTATTGATGGGGGAGCCCAGAAGCGCTGTTTCACTGATGTATCGGAAGGGGTCGAATGTTTGTACAGAATCATCGAAAACAAGGATGAAAATTGCGATGGTCAGATAATTAATATCGGCAATCCAGATAATGAAATCAGCATCAAGGAATTGGCTGAGATGCTGGTAGGAAAATTCCAGCAACATCCATTATACTCAAAATTCCCTCCCTTTACGGGATTCTGTGAGGTAGAAAGCAGATCCTACTATGGTGTAGGTTATGAGGATGTTCAACATAGAAAACCAAGCATCCGGAATGCACAGCGCCTGTTGAACTGGACCCCCACCGTGGGTCTTGAACAATCTGTAGAGCAGACGCTCGATTTTTTCCTGCGTGAAGCAATCAGATCTGGAGAGTTTGGCGTTTAGTTGAGGTCAATATCCCATGATAATAGGCCTCAGGATTGATGTTGATACATTCAGAGGAACACAATACGGTGTTCCAAACCTCTGTGAACTTCTTTCTAACTATTCTATTGTTGCGTCGTTCTTTTTTTCAGTAGGCCCGGATAACATGGGCCGGCATCTCTGGCGGCTGATACGGCCACCCTTTCTATTCAAAATGCTGCGATCGAAGGCGCCAGGCTTATATGGATGGGATATTATCTTCAGAGGTACCCTCTGGCCAGGACCTGTTATCGGAGAAAAATCGGGAGATGTAATACGCTCAACGTCAGATTCAGGCCATGAAGTCGGACTCCATGCGTGGGATCATCATGCCTGGCAGACAAACATAGATAGAATGGACGAAGATGCCATATTCAGACACTTGAATATGGGGGTCGATCTGCTTACGCATATTATACAAAGACCGCCAGTCTGCTCTGCATCCCCTGCCTGGAAATGCAACAATCTCGTGCTAATAGAAAAAACGAAGTTTCCCTTTACTTACAACAGCGATTGCAGAGGAGAATCCATATTTTTTCCTTTTGTTGACGGAAAGAGGCTTCCTCAACCCCAAATCCCCGTTACATTGCCGACTTATGATGAGGTAATCGGGCATAAAGGCATATCGGACAGCAATTACAATGACTATATGCTTTCACTGCTTAGGCCTGAGAAACTTAACGTCCTTACTATTCATGCGGAGGTCGAGGGTATAGCCCGTATTGGCTTGTTCGAGCAATTTGTTAGAACAGCTCTATCCAGAGGCGCATTGTTTGTTCCACTCGGGACTATCCTTAAGAATTCCCAACAAGTTGGCCGTGCGGTCATCGCTGCAAAGGATATTCCTGGCCGTGAGGGATGGGCTTCCTGCCAGGTTCCTCTGGAAACCTTGAAAAAGGGAAATGAACTATGAGGAAGGCTTCTGTTTTTGTGATAGGGCTTTTTCTTCTGATTTATATCTTGCCCCTTGGAGTGCGGCCCATCATTATTCCCGACGAGGTTAGGTACGGTGAAATCTCTCGGGAGATGCTGGTTTCGGGTGATTGGGTCGTACCGCATCTCAATGGTCTCAGGTATTTCGAAAAACCGGTGCTGGGATACTGGTTGAATGCACTATCCATGATGCTGTTTGGAGAAAATGCGTTTGCTATACGCTTTCCGTCAGCATTGGCAGCCGGAATATCAGGACTGATGATTTTCTGTATAGTGCGAAGATTTGCGGGTGGTTATTCAGCAGGGATTCTTTCCGCCATTATTTTCCTTACCTGTATGGAGGTCTTTGCTGTTGGTTGTTTTTGCGTTCTTGACACTATGCTCTCCCTGTTTTTAACAGCGGCCATGATTTCATTCTTTTTTGCCTATATTGAAGACAGGGGCAGGAAGAGAACGGTCTTTTTGGCGTTTTTTGGGGCATTTTGCGGACTTGCATTCCTCATAAAAGGATTCACAGCCTTTGCAGTTCCAGTTGTGATAATCGTGCCGTTCATGATATGGCAAGGCCGGTGGAAGGAATTGTTTGTGTTTTCCTGGGTTCCAATTATTATGGCCCTCCTAATTATATTGCCGTGGGCCGTGATGATTCATCTGCGGGAGAGTGATTTCTGGCGTTACTTTATCTATGAAGAGCATATCAGACGGTTCTTGAGCAAAGCCCCCCAGCATCCTGAGCCATTTTGGTTCTTCATTCCCATAATAATAGGAGGCGCACTGCCATGGACAGTTCTTCTTCCTGCAACGGTTCAGGGTATAAAGTGGGCTCGTCTTAAGGACCCGTTTATCCGGTTTGCACTCTGCTGGTTTTTTTTCCCCTTCCTTTTTTTTTCGGCCTCACATGGTAAGCTTGGAACCTACATCCTGCCCTGTTTTCCACCCCTTGCAATTCTTATAACCATTGGTCTTCTGAACTACCTCAAAAGAGAAAAGACTCGAACTTTTACGATTAGCTCATCTTTGTTTGGTTCTGTGATTGGAATTTTTACAGTCTTGCTGATCGTAAATCAGGTGACAGGTTTTTCAGGTTTCAGGATTTATGGACAAACGGAGATATGGAAATTTCTTTTTGGGGTTGCCGGACTTTTAACATGGTCCTTGTTCTTGTTGCTTGCTGGAAAAGCACAGGGTTTACAGAAAAAGCTTGTACTGTATAGCTGCGCCCCACTACTATTGATGTTCAGCGCTCACTTTATCATCCCTGACCAATCCAAAGAGGCTAAAGCGCCCGGCGAATTTCTATTGCGACACTCTGACAAAGTACAGACGGATACTATTCTTGTTACTGATGACCTTGTACGCGCCGTGTGCTGGTTTTTTAAGAGGGATGATGTTTACATGTTCCGTGAACTCGGCGAACATGTATATGGACTAAACTTTGACAATTTAATTCATCGTCGTTTTTTGACCATTGATCAGTTCTCAAAACTTGTTAAAAAATATTCCGGAAAGAGACGTGTAACATTAATTACTGATACTGAACACTATGCTAAATATAGACATCTGCTCCAGAAGCCGGTATTTGAGGATGTTGATTGTGGCTTTGTTTTTGTTCAGTTTTGACGGCTTCGTGAAAAGTCCAATTTCTGCGTTGCGCTACATCGCTCGTCATTGCAATGTACTTATATGTACGCCTCATTCCTCACGATTTATGCACCTTGAACTTGGAACTTTTTATATTGCCGTCACAAATTTGACTTTTGTAACAGTTTAGATCTTTGAAAGTATGTAAGA
>Ga0233414_10000771_pt1 | contig 12826 bp, 9 predicted proteins | sample Na_anoxic_10_MG_FD_189020 | JGI IMG/M metagenome (GOLD analysis project Ga0233414, IMG submission 189020) | Seawater microbial communities from Saanich Inlet, British Columbia, Canada - Na_anoxic_10_MG | ecosystem: Environmental > Aquatic > Marine > Inlet | place: Canada: British Columbia...
CTGCTCAATCAGGGTTTGGGAATTCCACTGTTGGTTTGGCATCAGGTACTTTTATAGATTGTAAAGTTACTAAAGGTGATGGGTTTGGTGCATATGGCGAAGCTTCTGGCCTTTTTATTAACTGTGCGTGTGATTTCCTTGTGGTACAATTGGGATTTGCAGGAGCGGGTATAGCTTCAGGTACTTTTATAAATTGTAGAGGAAATGTAGCCGCTTTTGGTGGATTCAGTGGAGAGTGTAGTGGAGTTTTTGAAAATTGTGTAGCGGGTGCTAAAGGTTTTGGTCACTCCTATGCTGGTGAAGTAGCCACTTTAACAGGTAAACTTTACTATTGTAGATTAAAAACAGGTAGTTTCCAACCAGTGTCGGGTGGTGGTATCACTAGGTATTGCATAGATGGTAATAACGCAACTAATAACCAAGGATAATAAAAATAAAATATAATAAATTATGAAAAATTTTCAATCAACAATAGAAGGAACTTGGATAGAAAAAATTCCAGTTACCTTAACAGAACAAGAACAAACTTTATTATCAAGTAAAGAAGAATCAGAAGAAAAAAATCAACTTTTATCTGATATTAAATCAAGATGTAAAGTTTCAGTGGTTTCTCCTAAATTAGAAGTATTAACTGGTTTTTATACAAAAGTTAAAAACTCTTTAAGATTAAAAGAAGCAGATAGTTTTGAATTTATATTATTGAATTTAACCGAAAAAGACAACGGTGGATTTAGTGGAATGTTAAATTATAGAGTTAATAATGAACATACTCAAAAAAGATTCAAATAAATTATGGGTAGTTTAAGATTTAGAAAAAGAAAAATAGAAAGAAGGATAGATAGTTTATTTAAAAAAGAAATCACTAAAAAGGATTTAATAGATACAGGTGCTTTAAGGAAATCTTTTAAAAGTGCTATAACTAAAAGAAATAGACTTTTACAAATCGATATTGAAATGATGTATTATTTTCAATATTTAGACGAACCCTTTTCTGTATCTGAGGATGTATATAACACTGTATCTTTTAGACTCATTAATTTAGATATAGCTGAGTTAATATCAGATGAATTATTTCAACCTTTACCAAAAAAATTTAAAAGTTCAAGTAGTGTATCTTATACTTTTAAATTTTAATAAAATGAAATAAACAATAAATTTTATTGTATATATCAATATATAGAAAAACTAATATAAAAGATGCCAGATATCACAAGAACCACAACAGAAGTAAAAGTAAAGCCAGATGGTGTTTTACCTGTATATAATGAAAATATAATAGTTTTATCATCACCCAATATACAGTCAGCTGATTTTAGATGGTTAATTGATGTGGCTATATTTCAAACACAGCCAGGTGGTGGGCCACCAGTTAAGACAATTAGTAGTTTAGTTATATTACCAAATCCTGATGGATATGGAGTAATTGATATACATAGACACTTAGAAAATTATATTACTAATGATTTTAATTATTCAGAAAAATCTTTAACACAAGTTTATTTAGACACTTTTAAAAGTTGGTATATAAATGCTACTGAATCTTTTACTAATACTAAATGGGCTTTTGATGATAATTATACTATAGCTCCTTATGATTCTTTTGTTGGATGGACAAATTTTACAGAAAAACACCCTTATAAAGTGGGTGATGTTATAAACATAGCTCAAGATCCAGGCGCAACATTTCCAGCTTATGATGGTGAAGCAACAGTTACAGTCGTTTTAGATGATTATACCTTTATTACAGATAAAAGTAGGTTAGGTGATACGCCAGTAGAAGGTGGTGTATCTAATTTAGTATTTACTGGATCGAGAACAATTGAACAACCTAGTATAGGTGATGATGTATATTCTTCTTTTAATGGTGTTTTTAATTTTAAAGATTTTATAACATATGATTATTCTTTATATAATTGTAATCCAACAACACCAGCTAAACTTTTAACTAATAAACCTTTAGTGTATAAAATGAGATATGATAGTAATTGTTGGATACAAGCGTATAGTGAAGATAACGCTAATTTAAATGGTGTTATAGTACAAAGTAATAATGGTGTTTTTTATATAACTTTACCAACTAATGCTTTAGGCCCAAGTAATAAATTAAAACGTTTAAAGATAGGCCCAAAAGATATTTTAGATAATGTTGTAGACACTCCTTTTGTATTACTTGGTACTTTACCAATGATAGACAACACAACAGAGTCATATACTTTTTTCTTTTGTTATGGAACGCCTGGTGGTAGTTCAATAGCAGCAACGAGTGAGGTACACACTATAGAAATTGAAGATATATGTAGTAAATATGAAAACATAACTTTATTCTTTTTAGATAGATTAGGTTCGTTTATACCTTTTAATTTTAATAAAGTATCGAGATCTAATTTAGAAAGCAATAGAAGTAATTTTAGTAAAAACTATGGTGAATATAATTCAACGGAAAATACGTGGGGGTATAATTCATATGATAGAGGAACAACAAATTATGATATAGTTACCACAAAAAAAGTTACCTGTACTAGTGATTGGTTAGATTCAGAACAAAACGACTTAATTCAAATATTAATGACAAGTCCTGATGTATATTATTTAGATAGTGATGGTGATATGGTTGCTGTACATATAACAACCACCTCATATGAAGAAAAGAAAAAAGTAAATGATAAATTAATAAATTATACCATAACTTTTGAATATAGTCAAAACAATAGAAACCAAAGAGCGTAAAATATGAAAAGAGTAGAATTAATTATTGGAGAAGGATCAGACCAAATAAGTTTAGATTTAACTCAAGATAGTATATCTGTAGCATTGCAATATTCTATAGATGATATAAGAAATATTGATAAAAAGAATAGTAATTATTCTAAAACAATAACTTTACCTGGCACAAGAAAGAATAATGATGCTTTTGGTAATTTATTTGATGTAAATAGTACCTTCGATGGATATAACCCCAACTTAAAAACACTTGCTAGGATAGTTGTTGATTCATCACCAGTATTAGAAGGATATATTCAATTAACTAAAGTTAATAAAATGAATAATACGGATTTACAAGGTAATAAAATATCTTATGAAGTTATTGTATTTGATGATTCGGTAGATTTTATTCAATCAATTGGTGATAAATTAGTAGAAGATTTAAATTTTATTGAGTATAACCATACTTATAATCAAACGTCTATAGAAAATGCTTGGAATAATCACACTTATGAAGATGTATATCAATACCCTTTAATGGATAAAATAGTGAGAGGTTATAGAACAGAAGATTTTAAACCAGCTTTTTATCATAAAGCTTTATTATTAAAAATAGCAGAAGATGCTGGTGAATATGATGACAATGGTGTTTTAATACCAAACACAGGTTATACCTTAGAAGGTTCTTTTATGACAAATGAAAGTGATAATATTGATGATGCAGACTTTGGTTCATATCATAAAGAAATTATACTATGGGATGGTGATACTCCAACCATATCGGATGAACTAGCTTTACAAAGAGAATATAAAGCTGGGGTTACTGGAACAACCACAATTAGTTTAGGTTCTTATCAACACCGTAATTTAAATACAAGTTTTAATAATTTAATTAAAAATAATTTAAATTATGATACTATAACACCAGACCCACCATATTTTGACAATACAGGTGGATATACTTTTAATAATGCTGGTGGTTCAGAGTTAGATTTTGGACAATGGGAATGTAGTAATGGTGGAAAATATAATTTTATAGTAAAAGGAAACTTTTCTATGGATTATATTAAAGAAACAACAGCTGCAACAGGTAATGTATATTCTAGACCTGATGGTTTTAGTGCTACTGTAAAAGGTGGGGTTCGATTTTCTATAATAGATGTAGATACTGGAGTTCAATATGGTTCAAATATTGGTATTTTAGGTAATTTTGAAGATTTACCATCAGGAACGGCTGGTAAAAGCTTAACAAACGACTTAGAAGTAAAAATATCAAGTGATACTATACCTTTAAACGCTAGAGTAAAGTTAGTAGCTTCTTCTTATAATGATAGACATTTTGGTTGGGGTGTTGATGTACCAAGAGGTGTTTTAACAACAATAGTTAATATAGAACTAAAGTTTAATCAAGATGCTACTGCTGAGTTTTTCAATAAAACAATTAAAGAAGAAAATATAGCTGATGGTGATGAAATAGAAATAAGTCAATATTTACCAAAAGAAATTAAACAAAAGGATATTATATCAGATATCATAAGAAGGTATAACGTTTATATAAGAAAACACCCAACAAAACCAAAAACTTTATTATTAGATTCAAGAGATGATTTTTATGATGATAACTCTATTGTATTAGACTGGACACAAAAGAAAGATTATTCTACTGAAGATAAGATATCATTTTTATCTGATTTACAAAATAAAGAAATATTATTTACTTATAAAAAAGCAGATGGTATAAAAGCAGCAGATGAAGCTGAGTATAATAAACAATATACTATATCTACTGGTGATATCTATGGTCAGAAATTGATAGACTTTGATAATGATTTTGCTAAAGGAACTAAAAAGATAGAATCAATATTTAGTACAACACCACTTGTTTATAGAGGTGTTGATGAAATAAATGCTAGAAATTATGTAGTAGTACCTTCGGTTAAAACAACAGAAGAAAAAAGAAAACCCGTTTTATGTTACTGGGGTGGATTAAAACCAGTTTTAGATGCAGATGGTTCATCAGCAGCACTTTTTATAGCTTGGGGTGGTGGTGGAGGTATTCCTTATTCAACATACCCTTATGCAGGACACTGGAACGATCCTTATACACCAACAATAGATATACATTATGGTGAAGTTACTTATGAGTTTTATGGTTTAATTCAAAAAACAACGAATAATAATTTATTTAATAGATATTGGAGAAATTATATTAATCAAATTAGTAATGGTAAATTAATAACTAGTAAATTTTATTTAAGAGAGACAGATATAAACTTTATTAAAGACAATTTAAACAGTCGTATTTTTGTAAAAGATAGTTATTATATAATTAATAAAATAATAGATTACAAACCACTTGAGGATGGTTTAACAACAGTAGAGTTACTTTATATAAAACAAGGTTCTTCTTTTGAAATCGAAGAGCCAGCATCAACAGAGACTTTTGTTACAACAGGAAATTATGTTTATATTAGTACTGAAGATGATTTACAACAAAACACCACTCGTTCTAGAAATGTACGAACACTCGGTAGAAGAAACTCGGTAGGTGCAGATTCAAGTGCTTCTATAACGGGTGATGACAATACAATATATGATAGTAGTACGAATATTAACATAACTGGTAATAATAATGAAGTGGGTGCTGGTGTGGAAAATGTAATTATTATTGGTGATAATCAAACAGTAAACACATCTAATACGTCTATTATAAATGGAACAACCTTTACGCTAGCAAGTCCTTTAAGTGGTTTATGGGAACGTGGTGATGGTGATGATAGTATAGTATTGGTTAATAGTGTTGCTCCAAATACAAGTTTAGGTAGTTTAGGTTCGGTGGTTACAGGAGTATCTAATGCAATTGGTGAAAACGCTAATTATACAGGAATATTCGGTGGTGCTGCAAACTCGATAAATATAACAAGTCCTATAGCTGATTCTGATGGTTCTTTTATTGGTTGTGGTGCTAATAATAGTATAAGTGCTCGGATAAGTGCTATCGTAGGTGGTGCTAATAATAATATAAGTAGTGGTAGTTCATCAGGGTCTTCTTTTATTGGTGGTGGTTCTGTTAATAGTATAACCAATGATTTTTCCAGTATAATAGGTGGTTCTACGAATTTAGTAAGTGGTGTATATTCATCAATTATTGGAGGAACAAATAATGTTAACAGTAATAATAGGTCTGTTATTCTTGGTGGTACACTTAATGACGTTAGTGGAGAATCTAGTTCAATTATTGGTGGTAGTAACAATGACTTAACTGCTGATAGTTCTGTTATTCTTGGTGGTGATACAAATTCTTTAACTGGTAATAATTCTGTTATTGTAGGTGGTAATAATATAACAGCAACACTAGATGATATGGTTTATGTACCAAATTTAAGAGTGGAAGGTGGTTTATCTAAATATTCTACTGACCCATCAGTAATTACAGGATTTGATAATTTAACTATGGTTACTAAACAATATGTGGATACATCTATAGTTAATATACCTACATTATGGGAAGCTGGAACAGGAACTGAATCTATACGGTCTATAGGAATTAATCCTGGCACTGGTTTAAATAGTAATACTGCTAGTGGTAATTATTCTGTTGTTGTTGGGGGTATTATTAATGAAACTAGTGGTAGTTCTGCAACAGTTATTGGGGGTAGTAATAATAAAGTTAGTGGTATTGCATCATCAACTATAGGGGGTGTAAGTAACGAAGTTACAGGTAATCAATCTGCTATTATTGGGGGTGGTATAAACACACTTTCGGGTATTAATTCTGTAATAGTAGGTGGTAATAATATAGTAGCAACACAAGATGATACAGTTTATGTACCAAAATTAGTAGTTACTGAGGTATATATACCAACAGGTTCAACAGACACAAATGGTATAGTAGGACAAATATCTTATGATGGTTCTTTTGTTTATGTTAAAACTGCTAGTGGGTGGTTAAGAAGTACTTTATCGACTTTTTAATCAATTAGGTTTTAAAAACTTGCTACATAAGAGGGAGTATAATAATATAATATAATATATATATTTGAGGTTTAAACACACTATACCACCAAAAGAATATATAAACAGAAAACTTTATCTTATATATAACCATATGAATGTTAATAATCAAAAAGAGTTTTTCGAGAATATACAGTTAGATGTGGATGGTAATGTTATAGCAGTTTTAGTTCCATCACCAACAACACCTGTTGAAAAAGGAATTAATCAATATAATACCTTTAAAAAATTAGAATTGACTGCAGAAGGATATTTAAAAATATATAGTGCTTAAAAAAAATAAATAATATACAATGAGTGATGTAAATAATCAATACGACTTTTTCAAAGAAGTTAACATAGACGCAAATGGTAACTTAGGTGTTGTCGTTAGTGGTGGTGGAGTAGGTGGAAATACAAATTTAAGTGTAGGAAATAAGACAGCAACAACCTTAGATGTTGAAAGTTCAACTGGTACAGATGCTACAGTTCCTTCTGTAACAATTACAGAGGCTGGTTTATCATCAGCTGCAGATAAAATAAAACTTAACGGTATAGAAGCACTTGCTGATGTCACTTTAGATTCTATATCTGCAGGTTCTAATATAACTATATCACCAGCAGGAGTTATAGCTTCTACAGGTGGTGGAGCAAGTCCACTAACAACAAAAGGAGATTTATATACTTATGATACAACAGATGAAAGACTTCCAGTTGGAACTGATGGTCAAGCACTTGTTGCAAATAGTTCAACAACAACTGGGTTAGAGTGGCAAAACTTATCAATTTATGGGGTTAAATTAAACACTCCTACTGAAACGGAATGGGAGGCAGAAAGGCTTTCGTGGACTTCAAACACTGACGTAGGTGCTTTTGGTTCTGTTTTGAAATTGAGCGCAACGGGTCGCCGTAACCATAGCAACGGCTCATTCGCTGCTGCAGGTGTCTTCGGTTACTACTGGAGTAGTACGGTTAGTAGTGTTAACTCTCGCGCCCTCTTCTTTCACAGTAGTGGTGCAGATATAACCACCCTTGCTCGAGCCTATGGATTCTCTGTTCGTTTAATAGTGGAGGGAATATTTACGCAAAATGAATACAATAGCGATTATTCCACTAAAACTATTGAACATTTAGGGTTAACCTATGGCTTTGTATATAACACAACTACACAAAAAATATGGTTGGATAGAAATTTAGGAGCAACACAAATAGCAACAAGTTTAACTGATAGCGCGGCTTATGGTGACTCGTATCAGTGGGGCAGACCCTTTGATGGTCACCAGTCAAGAATATCTTTAAATCACGATGGTGACACATTAGGAAAACCTTCTACTGAATATGAAACTGGAACTTGGGATAGTAAGTTTATTACAACAAGCGTATCTCTTAGAGATTGGTTAAGTGTTCAAGATACATCTTTATGGCAAAATAAAGATAGTATGACAAGTAGAACTTTAACATTAGAAGAACCAACAGTAAGTGATGATATAACAATATTTAGAACAGATGTTGCTATAGTAATACAAGAAGTTATTGCTTTTTCAACAGGAACGTCACCCGACACGACATATGATATTAAATATTCAACAGATAGAAGTGCAGCTGGAACGTCTTTAGTATCGTCTGAACAAACAACAAGTGTATCAACTGGTGATGTAGCTACAATAAGTAATGTAAATATACCAGCTAATTCTATTGTATGGTTAGAAGTAAGTGCAGCTAGTGGTACAGATGTATATTTAAGTTTAGATATAAGATATACAAAAGTATAATAAATATAAGATATTAGATAATTATGAAATATTATATAGTTGAAAAACAAGAAGTTAAAAATAGTGTATTGGAAAATATCACTATTGGTTATGTAGACACGTTGGAAGATAAACAATATATTGAAGAAAACTGGGAAGATTTTTTTAATCAATTTATTGATATCAATAGACAAGGTTTAGAAGATGGTACTATATCTATATTAGAATTTTTTAATGATAAACCATATAGTTATATTGTTGATGTTGAATTAGAAAATATAGACAATATGGGTTTAGTAAAAATAAATATAAATAATTTATAGATATGGCATTAATTAAAACAAATCAAGGGTTCTACAACGCAACGCCAGGTACTAGTAATATACAATTTAATTACAACCAACCAACAGGAGCTGACAATTTTATATCAGCTTTAGTTATGTTTAAGAATAAAACCACTAATATATCAATACCTACTTATGGTGGTGCAGCAATGACAAAACTATTCGAATATTATAATAATTCTTATAGAGTAGCTGCTTATGGTATATTATCACCATTGACAGGAACAAATCAATTTAGAATAGCAAATAATAGTCAATGGAATCCAGTGTCTGTTATATTAAGCTCTTTTACAGGGTCAAGTGGATTCGGTATTAGAAATCAAAATCTAGCCAATTCAAATCCAAATACAACAACAATGACAGGTTTAACAACTGGTTCAATGGTTCAAGGATATGGGATGGATAGTTCTACAAGCTCTACTGCTGATGTTCAAATACCATCAGGAACAACAGTTACAAGAGAATGGAGACATAATGTGAGTGGATGGTTTTGGGGTGGTACAAGTCCTGTATTAACAACGACAAGCACAACTGTTAGATTATACTCTGGCCATAGTTGGTCATCTACTAGATCAGGAGCTATAGAAATAAAAGGAGTAGGTTCAACACCAACAAGAAGAAGAAGAATTATAATAACTTAATAAATTAATAAATTAATATGAGTGTAAAAATATTAAAAGAATATGAATTAAAGCCACATTGTTTATTTTTAACAGGTAGACAATGTTATGGATTAGATGAGTATATTTATATTAAAACGACTTTTATAGAAGATGATAAAAAGGTAATAACTATATCGTTTTATTGTTTTTTAAAAAATAATGATGGTGAATATATAGTAGTACCCAATAAACATAATAATAATAAAGGTTTATTCCAATATTACGTAGAAGATGGTGTAGCCTTTATGGACTCCAACGGGTTCTTCGTTTATTCAGAAGATGAATGGGGTGATATCACAAGAGGTATGTTTAGATTAAATGATTATAGTATAATTAAAAACATAGATGGTAGTGTAAAGGAATATGTGATAGAACACATAAAAAACTGGATGGGATATCACGAAAATGAAGGAGGTCTAATAGATGAATTAGATATGTTCGGTGATTATAAAAAATATACATAAAAAATGGCTAAAAAGAAAGTAGAAATAGGAGTAAATTATAAAGTAACTGGAGCTGGTAAAGCAGAAGATTCTTTTGAGGGCATTGGGAACGAAGCTAATAAAGCAGGGAATCAAGTAGAAAATTTAAATAAAAAGACCAAAGAAACAAGTGGATTAATTAAAAACTTAAAGAATATTGGTGGTGCTTTAGGTATAACTGCTGGTGTGGCTACTTTAGGAATGGCCTTTAAAGATGCTTTTAATAATATTAGACAATTTAGTAAAAGTAATTCTGATCTAGCTGCTGTATTAGGTAAAACTAAAGATGATATAAAGGAATTAACAGACCTACAGAAAGAATTAGGAGCAACAACAGAGTTTAGTGCTAGTCAAGTAGCCAATGCTCAAATAGAACTTGCTAAAATGGGTTTTACTATGACAGAAATAGGTTCGTCTACTGCTGGTGTTTTATCATTGGCATCTGCTAGTGGAGCTACTTTAACAGAATCTGCTGAGGTAATGTCTGCTACATTAAGAGGTTTTGGGTTAGATGCTTCTGAAAGTGGTAAAGTTGCTGATACTATGGCTGCATCTTTTGTTAATAGTTCGTTGGATATGGAAAAGTTCAGAGAATCTATGAAATTAGTTGCACCTATTGCTAGAGCAGCCAATATTGACTTAGATACTACAACTGCTTTATTGGGTGAATTGGCAACAAATGGTCTAGCTGGTTCTATTGCTGGTACAGGACTTAAAAACTTAATGAGTAAATTAAGTAATGAAAATAGTAAATTAAGTAAAGAATTAGGATTTAGTGTTAAAAACTCTGATGATTTAGTTAGAGCTTTTCAAGAATTAAAGAAAGGTAATATTGATTTAACACAAGCAACAGAATTGACTGACGAAAGAAGTAAAGCAGCTTTTTTAACAATGATTAATGGTATTGATAATGTTGAAGCTTTAAAAGTTAAATTAGGTGAGGTAGGAACAGCAGCGTTGATAGCAGCTGAGAAAATGAATAACTTAGATGGTGATATTAAAATATTAGGTTCTGCTTGGGAAGGATTAACTTTACAAGGTTCAGAAGCTGAATCAGGTATTCGTTCTGTTGTACAAGGTATTACTAAAGCAATTAACTTTTTAGCTGAAAACTTTAGAACTATTATGAAAGTAGTAGCATCTGTTACTTTAGGATTTATTGGATATAAAACAGGTATTGTAGCCGCTAGAATAGCAACAATAGCTTATTCAGCAACACAAGGAACAGCAACAGTAGCAACTGCATTATTTAGTAAAGGACTTAAAGGAGCTAGAACAGCTTTTAAAGGACTTAATGCTACAATGAGAGCTAATCCATTCGGACTTATAATTACTTTATTAGGAACACTTTTACCATTCTTAATTGATTTAGGTGATGAGTCTGATAAAGCAGCTGGTAAAGTAGATAAATTAACTGAAGCACAAAAAAGACAAGCTGAGGTATTGGCTAATAATTCAGAATTAAAAAAGAGATATGATGTAAGAGATAAACTATCTAAAGAAGCATTACAGAAGTTAAAACAAGACTTAGAATCCCAATTAAGTTTAGAAGAAGATAATAGAGCTAAGAATATAGCTAATACAGTGAGGGATAATAAATTATTAAACGAAAATATATTATTCCTCGAAAAAGAAATAGCTGGTAAATTAGAAGGATTAGAAATTAGAAAGAATCTATTAAAAGGAAAAGCTAAAGAAGATGATATCAAAGAAAACCAAGAAACTATTAAACAGTTCGAGATTAGAATAAAACAATATGAATCTGAATTAGTTAATTTAGATGACCTTAATGGTGCTGTTGGTGAAAGAAAAGACCAAATAGTTGAGGTAAATAAATTATTAAATCAAGGTAATCCTATTAGAACAAAAGAAATAGGTTTATTACAACAAAAAAGAGATGAAATTAAAGCTTTAAAGGAACTACAAGAAGCTAGTACTAATGAGAAAGAAATAATAAATATTCAAAAAAATATAGACGCTGTTAAAGCTGAGTTAAAAGCTTTAACAGATTTAAGTGTGGAAAAAACTAAAGTTAAGAAAGATGCTTTAACACAAGAAGAGATAGACACTCTATCATCTATTGAAAGAACTAAAGACTTTAGGGAAGAAGATTATTTACAACAAATTGAAGATAAAAGAAAACTCGAAGATGCTAAACACGCAATAGCTAAACAAGCAGCTATAGATGAAGTTACTTTAAGTAAAGCAACCGCAGAACAGAAAGGTATTGAGATTGCTGCTATAGAAGAGTTATTCAATAATAAAGAGAAACAAACTCAAGAACAAAGAGACGAAGAAGATAAAGAAGCTACATTACAAAAGAATGTGGATGCTTTTGATGCGGCTATTCAAATAGCAGATGAATTATCATCAGCTATATTCGATCAACAAAAACAAGCTTTAGATTTAAAACAATCAGCATTAGACGAATCTTTTAAAAATGGGGAAATAAGTGAAGAACAGTATAATAAACAAAAACAAAAATTATCAGATGAAGCTTTTCAAATAGAGAAGAAAGCAGCTCTAGCAAAAGTAGCAATCGATACAGCATCTGCTATATCTAGTCTTGTAGCGGCTGCTGCTGGAAACCCTTTAAACTTATTAACAGGTGGAGCAGCAGGTGTAGCACAATTCGCTAGTGGTATTATAGCAATAACAGCTAATATGGCTTCAGCTGCTAAATTATTATCATCTTCACCACCAAGTATAGGTCAATCAGCTACTGGGCCGGCACCATCTACTGACCAAACAGAACCTGATATAAGTTTTGATGGTCAATCAGCTGGAACAGAAAGATTTGGTACTAATATACCTATAATACAAGCTTATGTTACACAAAGTGATATAACAAATGCACAAAATACAGCCTCAAATATAGAAAGTTTATCTAG
>Ga0233414_10000772_pt1 | contig 12819 bp, 19 predicted proteins | sample Na_anoxic_10_MG_FD_189020 | JGI IMG/M metagenome (GOLD analysis project Ga0233414, IMG submission 189020) | Seawater microbial communities from Saanich Inlet, British Columbia, Canada - Na_anoxic_10_MG | ecosystem: Environmental > Aquatic > Marine > Inlet | place: Canada: British Columbia...
ATGCAAGTATTAAAGATTGTTTACGCGAAAATGCTAAAAGCTGACGGTTCGCTTAACCTTGTTGAAGGGGGCGAAATAATGCTTAATTCGTGTTGGATTGAAGGCGACAAAGAAATAAAAGAAAACGACAACCTTTTTATTTCAGCTTGTTTGTCAGCGTGCCAACTAATTGAAGTAAAGGAAGCGAAACTAAAAAAGCTTTAAGTCAGTTTGGCGAAATTAAAAACTCTAAAAAAGACGAAGTACGGCAAATCGACGCTTTGCTTCGTTTTTATTTTAGGATTAACCCAAACGAACTGACTGACGAAGACTGGGTTAATAGGTGGCGCGAATTGCAATTTTGTCTTAAACGCGAAGATGAACGGTTTAAAATGTAAAAAGTGGCGGTAAATGTAGAATACGTAATTAAGTTAAACGACCAGCTTACAAGAAAGCTGAAGGTTGCACAAACGCAAGTCGATAAACTTAACAACAAAGTCACAAAAACAAAGTCAAGCTTCGCGGGTCTTGGCGGCTTACTTGCACGCGTAGGCGCGGCGGCGGCAATTGGTATGGCGGCGAAGTCTATCGTCACGCTTGGGGCAAATATGGAGCAAACGCGCGTCGCTTTTGCGACGTTCTTAGGCGACGCCGAAAAAGCAAACGTATTAATTGCACAACTTAACGAATTTGCGAATATTACGCCGTTTAATAATGACGAAATAATTAAGTCGGGGCGGCTATTGCTTGCCGCTGGAATACCAGCCGAACAAATAACCGACAAACTTAAACAAATTGGCGACGTTGCAGCGGGGGCAAATGTACCAATAACAGAACTTGCGGCAATATTCCAAAAAGCAACCAACAAAGGCAAGCTTCAAGCTGAAGAACTTAATCAATTTGCCGAACGTGGTATTCCTATTCTTGACGAACTTAGTAAAATGTTCGGCAAAAGCAAAGAAGAAGTTTTAAAGCTTGGAAGTCAGGGCAAAATTACAAGCGCCGTTATGAACACCGCTTTTTCAAATATGACTTCTGAAGGTGGTATTTTCTTTAATTTAATGGAAAAGCAAAGCGCAACGCTTGGCGGGCGTTTTAGTACCTTAATTGGTAAGCTTCAAACGGTTGGAATTGCAATAGGCGAAGCGCTTATTCCTGTTCTTGGCGTTCTTACTGACTTCGCTATTTCAATAGTTGAAGGCGGCGACGCTTTGGGCGACCTTATTATTGTTGTTGGCGCGGCGGCTGTTGCTTTGGTTGCTTTAAATGCGGCGGCAATTGCGGCAAGTATTTCAACGAAATTGCTGGCAATTCAACAATGGTTTCTTAATGCGGCGTTAACAGCGAACCCAATAGGCTTAATTATTGCCGCAATTGCGGCTTTTGTTGCTGTTATTGTGCTTGCTTGGCGACATTCTGAAACGTTTCGGGGCGTTATTTTGGGGCTTTGGGAAGCTATCAAAGTTATAGGGGTTAATGTTTATAAATTTTTAATCGAACCTTTTGCAGCGTTTAAAGACTTACTTGTTTCGATATTTACGCTTGACTTTGACGGCATGATTGACGCTTTTAAAAAGCTTGGGCGCAGCGCCTTAACGTTTATATTGCAACCGCTTCTTCAAATTGCCAAAGTAATTGACAACTTCGCGGGCACTAACTTAGCGGCAAGTATTCAAAGCGCGACAGGCATGACCGACATAACCAAAGGCGCGGGCGCAGCGTTCGGCAAGGGTTTCGCAGAAGGCAAAGACAAAGAAGAAGAAAAAGAAGCAAGCCTTACGGGTTCGGGTTCGGGTTCAAGTCTAACGACGGCAAGCGTCACAGGCGGCACGGGCGCGGCTGGTGGCTCAGGCGCACTTGGGGCGAAAGTTTCAGAAGTAAAAGCAAACGCGCCAAAGGTCTTTAATATAAACATTGAAAAGCTTGTTGAAGCGCTGAACATAAGCACAACGAATTTAAAAGATAGTTCAACACGCATAAAAGAAGAAGTTGAAAGGGCGCTTTTAACGGCAATTACCGACGCAAGTATTATATCTGAATAAATGCCCGACTTTAACAGCAAAATACCGAAAACAGAACTAATTGAAACGGCGGGGCTTGAAGTGCCTGACCAAACCAAGCGCGTTTCTTCGACGATCTTAGACAACACCGAAAAGAATTTTATAATAAAAGGCTTTGCGCTTCAAAGCTTACAAAGCAAGTTTTTCGCCGTCGGCACACAACCAAGCGACACACCGCACACAAGCGACAAAGTGCCGCCCGAAATGACTTTTGGCTTGCCTGTTTTTACTTCTTTAGAGTTTGAAGGCGGTCAATTTCAAGACCTTGAAAGCGGCGTTATTGCATACCAGCCGCTTCGAATTGACACGGCACTTATGACGGTAACAATGACAAAAAACATAGTTACAACAGCAATACAAGGGCGCAACGGTACGGTTAAAGAATACGCCAGCGACGGCGACTTTCAAATTGACGTCAAGGGCGTGTTAACAGGCACAGGGCAAAACGAATACCCAGCTATTGAAGTCGAAGCGCTTGTTCGGTTGTGTACCGTTCCTGAAACGCTAAAAGTTACAAGTGAATTTTTGGGGCGTTTCGGTTCAATTAATGCTTTTGCGCCTGAAGGAATAAGCGAAGTCGTTATTGAAAGTTTCGATTTTCCACAAAGCGAAGGGTTTCATAACGTTCAATTGTTTCATATAAAAATGATTAGCGACACACCGATTGAATTAACAATTTAAGTAAATTTGTAACAATGGCGACAATAGTAAAAGACACCGACACACCTATTGAAATAATCTTGACCGACGAAAGCGGCGCGCCTATTGACTTGACAGGGCTGGCGGGGTTCGTTGTCGAAGTATTTCAAAAGAATATATTATTTGACAAGTTTAGCGTAAACGTTCAAGCGGGCTTTCGGTCAATTAATATAATTGACGCGCCAAACGGCAAATTTGAAATTTACTTAAATGCTGACAACACAAGTAAGGGCGTTGTCGGAAAAGCTATTTATTACGAAGTTAAAACGACAGCTGTAAACGTGAACTTTGACGGCGGTACAGAAGAAAAGAGCAGCGGCAAAATAGAACTTGCAACGCTTATAAACAGCGATCTTAAACAAGAAACGTTTGTTTAATGGCTTGCATCACTTCAATAGCAATAATAAAAGGCGGCAAAGTAAACGCAGCGGCAACACTTCAAAGCGGCTTAACTTCAGCGGCTCAAATAATTGCTTCAGGGGTTAACCCTTCGGCTTGCCCTATTATTTTATGTGTTGACGGCGGCGCAGCTTCAACGGTTTCGTTTCCTTCGGTTAACGGGCTTTTAAATGGCGGTTCGGCGTGAGCGCTTTAATTCAAATACAACTTAGACGCGACACCGCCGCAAATTGGGCTTCAAATAACCCTATTTTAGCACAAGGCGAACCAGCGCTTGAAACTGACACGCAACGCTTTAAAATTGGCGACGGTTCAACGGTTTGGGCTTCGCTACCTTACCAACAACAAACGTACACGCACACGCAAGGCGCAGCGGCGACGGGCTGGTATATTTCACACAACTTGCTGAAGTTTCCAGCGGTTACGGTTGTCGATAGTAGCGGCAACCTTGTTGAAGGCGCAATTCAATACATAAATAACAACAGTTTAGAAATAAATTTTACGGCGGCGTTTAGCGGCAAGGCTTACTTAAATTAAAACACAATGGCAACAAAGAAAATAGCAGTAAATTTAGACCTTAATCAAAATGAAATTCAAAACGTCAAGTTTCAGGTCTTAGCAACAGACGTAAGCACCCCCGCCGAAGCTCAATTTTGGTATAACAGCACAAGTAATACGGTTAAGTTTTACGACGGGGCAACGGTCAAAGTTTTAGCCGACCTTTCAGCGGTCGAAGGTTTACTTGACTTTAAAGGCGGTTACAACGCAGCAACAAACACCCCCGACCTTGACGCTTCGCCTTCAGGGGTAACAAAAGGCGATATGTACGTTGTGACAGCGGGGGGAAACTTTTTTACTGAAGCGGTAAGCATAGGCGACACGCTTTTTTCAAAGATCGACAGCGCTTCGACGCTTGCTGACTGGGTTATTGTTGAAAGGAACTTAAACCCCGCGACCGAAACCAGCGAAGGAATAATTGCACTTGCAACACAAGCCGAAACAACAACGGGCACAAATGACACCAAAGCAATAACGCCGTTAAAACTAAGAACCGAAATAAACGCGCAGCTTTCAAGCGCCGTTTCAAAATACACACAAACGGGCGTATCAATTGGCGTAACACCGACGGCGCAAGTAATAACGCACAACTTAGGAAGTGAAGCGGTTGTTGTTTCAGTTTACGACCAAACGACAAAAGAAGAATATATTGTTGACGTAGAACACACCAGCACAAACACAATAACAATTGACGCAAACGGCGCAACTAAAACGGTTAACGTTGTTGTTGTTGGATAATGCAAATACTTTCAAACATAACGTCAAACCTGAACGCGGTTACCACTATTGAAGTAAGCGAAGAAAGCGACTTTGGCGCAGCCGTCGGGGGCGTTATTACCTTACAAGCAAATACAACTTACTTAATTCGCGGCGTTATTAGCTGCACGAATAGGCTTTCAATAACAACTTCAGAAGACAACGTTGCGCTTGTTGGTCACGACCGCGACAAAGACGGGCTAAAATATACGGGCGCAAATGGCGCGGGCGACTTTATTACAATTCGTGACGTTAATTTTCAGTTAATAAATTTAAAACTTTCTTCAAGCAACACAACAGCGGGCGACGTAGTTCTTCGTGCGAGAAATTACGACGCCGCAGAATACAACGCGGGGCGGCTAAAAGTTTTAACGCTGGTTAATTGTCAATTTCGTAATTGTTACGACGTTCTTTTTATTGAAGGCTTCGACCTTTGCGACTTACAACAAACCCTTTTTTGGTATTTAACCCCGTCTTCGATAGGTTGCCAATTTAAAAGCGTTTCAAAGCTTCAAATTTCGTCTTGCGAGTTTGTGCGCTGGTTTGACGAAGGCACAATTCCAACACCCAGCGGTTACGCAACGGCGGCAATGGTCGAACTTTTAAGTTCTTCTTTTGGGGCGACTAATTTCAACGGTAATATATTGCACCCCCAACAAACACAAACGGGCTTAAAAATAAGCGCAACAAGTACAACGGGGTTCGGTACAATTTCGGGAAACACTTTTATAAATATAGGACTTACAACGGGCGCGGTTTCGGACTTTGATTATAGTACACAAAACGCTTACATAATTCAAGCAAATCAAGGCTTGTTAAACGGCAACGCGAAAGGAACGCTACAAGTTACGGGTAACGAAATTGCGCTTGACTTTGCGGCTTTAAACGACGGCAATACAATTGTTTTTAAACCCGCAAACTTAAAAAGCCCAAACGCTTTTACAAATACGCCAACCTTTCCTGTTGCGGTTCGGGTTTTAACAGATATAAACGGCAACGGTACGCAAGACAATAACGGCGCTGGCACTTCATTCACTTATAACAACAAAAACGACGGCAATTTTTTTGTTGCAGTTTCGGCAACCGTAGAATTTGACGACACAGGAAGCGGCGGCGGTTTGAAAAACGGCTTCATTGAATGCGTTCTTCGCGCTGGCGACGGCTCAACACAAACTGAAATTCTTACTTCGATAGGGCAAACAGAAGTAAAAGGGTTTACAAACTCTTTAAGCTTCACGGTTACAGGCACGGCGGCAATTGGTCAAGTTTTCGACGTCGTTTTTAAAACTTACAAGTCGAACGGCAACGCCGCAAACGATAGGGGCTTAATTGTTCGCGAATTTTCACTTAACGGGTTTCAATTTTAAATTATGGAAGGGCAAACAATAGCTTTATTTGTTATAGGTATTTTATTAACTTTTATAAGCGCTTTAATTGCTTATTTAGTAGCAACGGCAACGCAAACTTTTAAAGATAAAATTAACGATCTTACAAAATTGTACGGCAAGACGCTTGAAGAACTAAAAGAAATAAATAAAATTGTTTTAAAGCACGAAATAAAGCTTGAAACGCACGACTTTGAAATTGAAAACCTAAAAAACACCGTTTAAATTGTTAAGGCTTCGCAGTGAAATAACAATTAACGAAACAACTTTCACGGCGGTTATTAGTGTTGAAATAGAAAGCACTTGGGAAAATTTAACCGACACTTGTAAAATAGAATTGCCGAACAACTTCAAGCGTGACGGGCGTAATATAACCGTCGGCGACGAAGGCTTTTTCAAGCGCGGCGACGCGGTAACGGTTAAGCTTGGTTATTTTCCTTTTTTAAACACCGAGTTTGAAGGCTATATTCGGCGTATAGCTGTTGACAACGTTATTACTATTGACGTCGAAGACGCGGCGTATTTACTCAAACAAAGCACAATAACAAAAAGCTTTAAAAGCACTAATTTGAAGAACCTATTAACAGAAATTTCGACTATTGACTTCGAAGCTGTTAACGCTGAACTTGGTCAATTGCGACTTACAAGGGTCACGCCAGCGGCGGTAATTGAAGAACTTCGCAAAATTTACGGGCTTGTTTCTTTTGTGCGTGACGGCGTGCTTCAAGTCGGGCTTGCTTACTATGACAACGGCGAACAGCACAACTTCGACTTCGAAGAAAATATAATTGACAACGGGCTTGAACAAGGCGACCCCGACGACTTATTTTTGACCGTTTACGGGTCAAGCAAGCAAGACGACGACAGCGTTATTGAATTTTTCGCTTGGTACGAAAACAATAAAGTCAACACCAGCGACAAAGACCCGCAAAAAGGCGAAATTGAAAAGCTTGCTATAAAAAGCCAAATAACAAAAAAAGACCTTGAATTTTACACTATTAACAAGCTTGAAAACCGTATTTTAACGGGCGCACTTGGCGACCTGACAACGTTCGGCAAACCCAGCGTTCAACACGGCGACACAGTAAATTTAATTTCGCGCAAGTTTCCTGAACGCGAAGGGGTTTTTTTAGTTAAAAAAGTTGTAAAAACTTTTGGGCTTGGGGGCTTCAGGCAAACAATAACTTTGAACACTAAGTTAAACAAATGACAATTAAAGAAATAATTGAACAAGTGTCGAAGGGCGAAGAAGAACTTTACTCTATTGTCGCAACCGTTGACGAAGTTGACGAAAGCGCCCGAACTTGCACTTGTACGCCAATAAACGACGGCGCGCAATTGTTTAACGTTACACTTCAGGCGGCGCGAAGTGCTTCGTCGGGCTGGGTTCAAATACCTAAAGTCAACAGTCACGTTGTCGTAACGTTTTTGTCAAAAGACACGGCGTTTGTATCTTTGTTCGTTGAAGTTGACAAAGTTCTTTTAAATTGCGACGAAATAACGCTTAACGACGGCGGTAACGGCGGGCTTATAATTATTGCCGACCTTATAAGTAAAATTAACGCGCTTGAAAAAGCACATAACGGGCTTGTTCAAAGTTTTAATTTACATACGCACGTAACAACGGCGACAATTAGCGCTTCGGCGGTTGTTGGGGTTATAACGCCGACGACTTCGCAAAATAGTGACATAATCGCGCCGACAACAACAGCGCAAGACATTGAAAACACTAAAGTAACGCACTAAATGACTTTAACAGTTGAAGATATAATTTTTGAAAGCATACCAAACACGCAAAAAGAAGCGCTTCAGATTAGCGGCGGCGACTTTGTTGTTAAAGCTTCGGATCAAATGCACATTCAACACATTTTAAGGGCTTCGGAAGGTCAATACTATCAACACCCTTTCGTTGGTCTTGGCGTTCGTGACTTTCAGGGGGCGACGCTTAACCCGCAAAGACTGAAGCAAGAAATTAAAACACAATTAAAAGCGGACAATTTAATTACAAAGGTTATTCAGGTAAGCCCCGAATTTGTTATTAATATAGACGCTGAAAGGTTAAAATAATGGCGCTTGAAAAATATATTGTAAAAGAAGGTCAAAATATTTTCGACGTTGTGCTTCAAAATTACGGCACACTTGACGATTTGTTTACTATTTTTACAAACAACGCAGCTTTAACAATTAACACCGACTTAACGGCGCTTCAGGAAGTTGTTATTAACACCGAAATAACGGGCAACTTGACAGTAAAAAACAAATATATAACAGCGGCACACGTTACCAACAACGCCGACGGCGCTTTTGTGCCTGTTGTTAATCAAAAACAATTTATGAACGGCGACCCCTTCAATTTTATGAACGGCGACCCCTATCAATTCGACTAATGGCAAAACTAACCGATAAAAGCGCAATTGTAACGCTTTCACTTTCTGACCTACTTCACGTTGTTGACGTTGACGACCTTACAAGTGACCCTTTAGGTACTTCAAAAAAAGCTTCGATTAGTCAAATTGTTGCACTTGCTGGCGGCGCGCCAACACACACGGGCGAAGTTACAGGGGCGACGGTTTTAACCGTTGACAAAACAGCAATAACAAATAAAACAACGGTAACGGGCGTGACGGGCGACTTTGTACTTATAAGCGACACCAGCGACGCGGGCAACCTTAAAAAAGTTGACGTTGTTGACTTCTTAGGGGGCGCCGCCGACGGCAATGGTATTTACAGCGGTTCGGGCACTTTAACGGCAAATACAACAGTAACAAACGCGGGTTTTGATTTGTCTATTACAGGAACGGGCAACTTTGGAATAGGAACGACCACACCGAGCGAAAAACTCGAAGTTGTTGGCGCTGCAAAAATAGCGGGAGCAAATGATACAGAAATTGGCGGCGTTGCTGTAAGCGGTAGAATGAAAATAGTAGGCGGTTTAACTTTTATGCAGATTCAAAATGCTTCGTTAGCTTCCATCATCGCCAACCACGCAATGACGCAAGACGGGGTAGGTAACACGACATTAAACGCAGCAGCTACAAAATTTTTGTATTTAAGAGTGGGAAATGCTAATCAAACTGGTATTCAAATCGAACCAACATTAATAAAAAACAAAGTATCTACGGAGTTTGAAAATTACGTAAGAGTAACGGGAGATGGTGCTGCAATGGCGTTAGGTCAAACAACAGATATAAATACAGCCTTTTTAGTAAAATCCAATAGAACAACTATTTTAAATATTGGCAGCGTTTCAACTACTTTTTTATCAATGCTTTCAAGCGGTAACGTAGGCATTGGAACAGCTACACCGACAGATACCTTACAAGTAGTCGGAAACCTAAACGCCACAAGATACAAAGTAAACGGAGTTGCAGGAGCAAACTTTACAGGAGCAGTAACAAATATCACAGTAGTTGATGGGTTAGTTACAATAGTTAGTTAATAAAATAAAACAAAAACAAATGTCACATTTAACAACAGCACAGGCGACAGAATTAGTAAACGAAGGAACTATTTTAAGAAGGTTAATAAACGAAGTTTACGACTTTCACAAGTTCAGCGGCACGCTTGACGGCGCATATTATGAAGCCGCAACGCCGCAACAATACGATCTTAACCTTGACGCCGACACAACGCTTGAAGAAGCAAGGGCGGCATTTATCGCGCACTTCAAAGAAGCCGAACACTTGCCGACACCGCCGACAATTGAAGACACGACAAGCTGGTAAAAATATTAATTCAAATCAAAAGAAATGGGAAGCTTTAAAAATAAAAAAACCGAAATAACAAAAGACGAAAACGAATTTATAACGTTCAAAGACCTTGCAAAAGCTTGTGTTAACGTAACACCTGAAGGGGGGCTTAATGTTTCAGAAATGAAAAACCGCCTTAATGTTATGACGCAGCTTGAAAAGTCAAACGGCGAAATAAATATTACAGGAAGCACCGAAGAAGAAACGCTTAAAAATTGCGTCGCTTCAATGAAATGGGCGCTTATTCATAAGCACGTTGTCGAATTTTGCGAAGCGGTTAATAAAATGTAACAAATGGCGCGAACAATACAAGTTATTTATGACAGTATAATTACTGAAAAGCAAAACCAAACGGCGTTAAATGCTTTGCAACCAGCAATTGACGACAGCCAAACGCTTTTAAATGACCTTACAAGCACTTCTAAGGTTGCAATTTGGCGGCTTTGGGCTTGGCTTACGGCTGTTGCAATAAACGTACACGAAAACGTTTGGGACTTGTTCAAAGCTGAAGTTGAAGCGCGCGCGTTGCAATTGCCGACGGGGACAGGGCTTTGGTATCACACACAAATTTTATTATACCAACACGGCGACGCTTTAGTATGGTCGGGCACACAATACGGTTACGACCCAATAACACCAGCGAACCGAGTAATCGACACCGCCGCAGTAATTGACGCGGGGTTTCAGGTACGTATTAAACTTGCGAAGTTTGATTTGGCGGGCGACCCTGAAGCATTAAGCGCCGCAGAACTTAGCGGGGCGCAAGGCTATATTAATCAAATTAAATTTGCTGGCACAGCGACCAGCGTAACAAGCGGCAACGCTGACGACTTAAAAGTTAACTATTTTATAAAATATGACCCAATACTTTTAGCCCCTGACGGTTCGCTTATAAGTGACCCCGCTCAGTTTCCTGTTATTGACGCTATAAAAGCAAAAATTAAAAGCTTGCCGTTTAATGGCGTGCTTTCATTAATGGAATTAACCGACGAAGTGCAAAGCGCTGAAGGCGTAATTGACGCGACACTTAACAGCGCGTTCGCAAAGTTTGGGGCTTTAACCTATACGGCAATAAATAAGGAATATTTGCCCGACGCGGGTTATTTAGCACTTGACGAAATTACAAGCACGTTTACTTATAACATAATAAGTGTTTAATATCGACTTTCGACATATCGTTTATAACTTAACGCCGTACTTCTTACGAAGTGACGCAAACCTTTCGTTTTTGTATTCACTTGTTGAAGCGGTCGGCGACTTGAATATTATTTTTAATTCCTTTCGCGACAATACACTTTATTTGTTGCAGTTTACAAGTCAAATTATATATCTTGAACACTATCTTAACGACCAATTTGACCCAATAGGGCGGGGAATTTATATAGACAATATCGAAGAACTTGACTGGCTGTTTTTGTTTAACGTTATAGAACAAAAGCCGCCTTTGTTTGTTTTCAACAAAGCCGAAGCCGCAACGCCTGTTTACTTCAAGAACTTCAGCGAATTAATAAACGAAATTAATTATATTATAAACATACCCGTCGCCGTTACTTACGTTGAAAATGTAGTTCGGGCAAAAGTTGACTTTTACAACCAAGCGGGCAAAAATTACACAATTGTAACATACTAAAAATGAATAAATTTATAACAACAGACGTCGGCGGCTTGCCAATAGTTTTAGACGACTTTCGCTTTATTGACGACAGCGTGCGCGAAGCCTTTTTTGGAATTGTCACAGCTTGGGGCGTAGCGAATGAAGAAAGCTATATTTTAAGCGGTTGCGAAATTACGCTCGGCGTTAATATAAGCGTTGCCGCTGGTTACGTTGTAATTCAGGGCGAAGTATATAAATTCAACGCGCAAAGCATAACAGGAACAGCGCCTTCAGGCGAAGAAGTTACATTTGTACCAAGCACAGCTTTTGACAGCGCGGGCAACAAGACTTTCGACAGCGGCGGCACGTTTGACACTTACCAGCTAAGAACGGCGGCGCTTCAATATAATATAATTGCCGCAACGAATTTTAAATTATTTGCAGCTTTAACAATTCACGAAAAAATTGCTGAAGCTTCAGCGCCTTACTTGGGCGCTTGGACTACAATAAACTTAAACGGGTCGACTGACGTTGTTCAAAATACCTTTGCAAGTGGTGGCGGTACGGACACGGCAACAGTTTTGCCCCCTGTTTCGGGCGACTATTTGATGTACAATATAATAGGTAAAACCGTGCATTTAAAATGGAGTTTTTCAATTAGAACAACAATGTTTTCGACCGCTTCGGCGCGTAGTATTTTGATTAAAAACCTACCCTTTACATTCGCTAATATTGACCAGTTCGATAGTTATAGCGCAAAAACAAACACAAGCGAAAACGGGCTTTCAGGTCAAAATGAATGTTTTACAATTGCAGCTTCGCAGACTTTAGGGTTTAAATTAAACACTTTGGGCGGCAACAATGGCGAATTTAACCGCTTTTACATTTTCGACCCTTCAGGCAACACGGCGGTCGACGCAACAGCGGACGTTTCGCAAGAATTTACGTGGGAAATAACAGGCGGCGGCGCTTTCGTGCTTGACTAATTGGTTAAAGCGTTCGTTTCAAATAACGCCTTCAGTATTGGCGCAATTCTTTTTACAATTGCGGGGTCTTATTTTATGTTACAAGAACACGAAGACAAAATTGCAGCGCTTGAAAAGAAATTTGAAGAAGTTGAAGCAAACAAAGTTTCGAAAGCTGAACACGCCTTAAAAGAACAATTTGCCGCGCAAGAACTTCAAGAAATACGCACCGATATAGCACACATTGGCGAACGGCTTGACAAAAAAATAAAGTTAATTAACGAACTTGACGAAGAACTAAAAGAAATAAGCGAAGAAAACGTTGACCAAGAAGCGCGACTTCGGCAAGCTGAAGGCGAACTTAACGGGCTTTGGCGTTTTACAAATAAATTCCTTGAAGAACTAAACTAAAAAAAAATGAATAGAACACAAATAAGCGAAAATTTCAAGCTTGACGAATTTATTGACCCCGTTACATACGAAAAATTCGGGGCTCGGTCGGTTATGTTTATTCGAAAGGAAGTAATACTTGCCGCGCAATACATACGCAGCACAACAGGGCTTTCAATTACGGTCAACAATTGGGCGAACGGGGGCGCATATAAAGAAAGCGGGCTTCGAAACTTTAACACGTCAACGGGGGCTTCTTATTCAGCGCATAAATTTGGCGCAGCC